>JAESGO010000073.1_pt1 | contig 66075 bp, 59 predicted proteins | sample 9269701 | NCBI WGS metagenome assembly JAESGO01 (sample SAMN15720690, study PRJNA650881) | algae metagenome | isolation source: Hormoscilla sp. CMT-3BRIN-NPC48 and co-occurring heterotrophs from... | place: USA: Clark Mountains Wilderness, California | collected 2010-04-18 | reverse complement strand
TATACCTCAGTTGTCTTTAGGATTTCCCAGGCTGATTTCTTTGATGAATTTCTTCCCTAACCCTATGCGACAGATTGAGTTTAAACCGGATTATCACTTTTCCTCTGCTTAAAGTGACAGAAGAGCGGTAGGGTCATTGGGATTTGATTTATAGGCAAAGACTTGCCCTACTCTATCATTGCCACCGTCACTACAGACAAAGTAAGTTAAGCCATTGCCATACCACGCACCTTCACCTCGTGAAAAGCGGGTTGCTCCTTTGTTTCTCCCTTCTACCCGAACCGTATCACCAACAGGATCAACATCATCGATCTTCACCCAAGTGACCGATAAAGGCACCCCTTTCAATTGCCGAAATCCTGTGGTAGTATTGATACTACCTGTACTATTAACATTAATATTAACTGCTCTAGGCTCAGTTATCTTTAAAGCTTCAAGTACGCCACCATTGCGTAAGTTACCAGGTTGATTAGGGCGGAAGCGATAGAAAAGACTATCACCCCGATCTTCAGTTTCATAGACCCAACCAGTTTCTGGTTCAACTGCGATCGCTTCATGGTTAAAACGACCCATTGCTACTAAAGGCACTGGGTCAGCAACAACCATATTGGCTGTTGCCGGAACCTCAAAGTTGTAACCATGCTTCTTGTTGGTTAATGGAGTAACAGAAACGTTTTCTTCGCAGGTAATCCAAGAACCCCAGGGAGTTGGCCCACCAGCACAGTTACGAATCGTACCGCCTAGAGAAGCATACTGCGATTTTACCCGGCGATCGGAACCGACCACTAGAGTTACTGTGCCACCCCCAAGCTGGTCGTATAGTTTAGAAGTACGGACGGGATTAGAACCATTAGCACCAACTTCGTGATTTCGCACCAAAATTGTGGTGTTGTTAGGGCCTTGGAAGGCAGCCATGCCGTCGTGTAAAGCGGGTACAGTTCCGCCATCATTCATGGGTTGACCCGTAATTGAGATAGCAGTGTAGTTAAACCCCTGTGGGAGCTCCAACAATGGCTGTCTCCCCAAGTCAATTCCACCACGAATCACACCCTGGAGTTCATCCGCATTTTCAGGCAGCTTAGGTGATAGTGGCCCATAGCCAAGGCCACGAGCAACTTGACCATTCGCTACTCTGGCATAAAAAGCTTCTAGAGGAGAAACCATAGTCACGCCGACAGCGCTGGCACCAGCTAGCGTGAAAAATTTACGCCTTGATAAAGAAATCATTTGATTTAAATTTATATCTTTTGGCTTTACAAAAAATCATTCTAATTTCAATTAATTAAAAGATTATTTAAATCAATATTAACAGTTGGTTAAATATCGGCAATTATTAACAATAATTGTTTTTTCAGAAATAGATTTAAGTTGATGTTAACTTTAATTTAACTATTAATGTTTAAAACTTTGTTTTTGAAGATGGTTCATATAAAACCAGTTTTTTAAATCATTAATTGCTCAAAATAAAATCAAATAAAATTATTGCCACATTTATATAGCGAGTCTAAATAATTTGTGAAAAAAGCTAGTTAGGAAATAATAAAATAGAAGTGTAATTGAGTAAAGTCAATAATGATGTCTGAATCGAAAGAAAACAGAATTCAAGCTTTAAAAGACTTAATCAATAGTAATCCAGCTCCGAGGGAATTGAAAAGGGCGTTGGGTGTTTTTTTTCTGCATCATAAGTAAGAGGAACTGTCGTTTGAGTACCGTCAGGTAGTTGAACTTGAGTAGTAACTTTAGCATCAGTTATAGCTTCGTGATTGTCACCTTTTTGCATATAAAAATTCAAGGGAGTTCCATTAGCTTCTGGTTCAGGCACTAACTCTAAATGCTATGCTCCAGATTCAACAACTTGAGCATTTTTTGCCTGTGAACCACCATGTAATATTTCATTTTTAGCTGCGGTTTCTGATTTTGGTGTAGTTTCAGTGGTAGTAGGCGATTGATTACTAGCTGAATCAGAAGCTTGATTGCTGTTACTACAAGCTCCTAACAAAAGTATCCTATACTGGCGAGAATAACTAAGGTGGATTTGAATAACTGTATTGGTTTACTCCTCATCTAAAACAATTAATAAATAAACTGATCACTTTACGTTCTAGCCCAGTATCAGTAGTAGGTAAACGGCTGTTTGCTAGTAGCAGCGTGACCCTTAGCACTGCTAGCAATAGGTTTCTCACATTCCAGTTGACGATGTGCCACGAAATCCCCTAGTTAATTACCTCTATTTGAATGGCACTTGAAAATGAAATCAGGATGAAATTGAACTGGCAATGGGGTTATACGTTTTATCGCTTTGACCTCCTTAATAAGGAAGTTCCCATAAAACCAGCTATGTCCTACTCATATAGATAGACCGTAAAAATTTGCCATTACTACTCCTTGACTCTCCAGTGGAGTGGAGCATTCAAGATGAGAGTAGTTCAGAGAAATTTGCACGATGAAATTACAAATCAAAGTTCCCAACATGGCGTGTTCTGCTTGCGGGGAAACCATTACCAAAGCAGTCATGGCGATCACACCAGACGCAACGGTTCAAGCTGATCCAAAAACTAAGTTTGTCAGCATCGAAATGATCGCATCTGAATCTGCCATTACTGAGGCAATAGTCTCCGCAGGTTATACGGTGGTTCGTTAACGCGCATAGCGATTAGCACGCCCGCAATTAGCTTTTAGCTGAACAAGAGCAATGGAAGTCTAGGTTTCATAGAGGAGGTATTGAATGGAAAACACTAATTTGAAACTGCGGGGCATGAGTTGTGCCTCATGTGCCAATACAATTGAAGATGCAATTCGCTCTGTTGCAGGTGTAAGTGAATGTAGCGTTAATTTCGGGGCAGAGCAAGCAGCTGTTATCTACGACTCAAAAAAAACTGATATAAAGACAATTTGTGATGCAGTGGATGCAGTGGGATACTCGGCTCAACCGATGCAAGATGATGTATTCGCCGCCGACGATGATGCAGAACGCCAAACCCGCCAAGCAGAAAAGCGGGAATTAGTCACAAAAGTTTGGGTAAGTGGAATTATTAGCGCCATTCTAGTCATTGGTTCGTTACCAATGATGACAGGTTTGCCGATTCCTTTTATTCCAATATGGTTGCACAATCCTTGGTTACAGTTAGTGCTGACAACGCCAGTACTATTTTGGTGTGGTGCATCCTTCTTTATCAATGCTAAGAAAGCACTTCGTAACCATGCAGCAACAATGGATACATTGGTAGCAGTTGGCACAGGTGCAGCTTACCTTTATTCGTTATTTCCAACAATCTATCCTAAGTTTTTTACAGATCAAAAATTGCCCACAGATGTGTATTACGAAGTGGCGGCAGTTGTTGTGACGTTGATTTTGCTAGGGCGACTGCTGGAGAATCGCGCTAAGGGACAAACATCAGAAGCTATTCGCCAACTTATGGGGTTGCAAGCTAAAACGGCTAGGGTATTTCGCAATGGTAAAGAGGTTGATATTCCCATCTCTGAAGTAATGAAAGGAGATGTGATTTTAGTGCGCCCAGGTGAAAAAATTCCCACCGATGGCGAGATCATCGAAGGTTCTTCAACCATTGATGAAGCAATGGTTACAGGTGAGAGTTCCCCAGTGAAAAAGCAAGCTGGCGATGAAGTAATTGGAGCGACAATTAACAAAACTGGTAGCTTCAAATTCCATGCTACGCGAGTTGGCAAGGATACATTTCTCGCTCAAATTGTACTTCTGGTGCAGCAAGCACAAGGTTCTAAAGCACCGATTCAACAATTGGCAGATCAAGTAACTAGGTGGTTTGTACCTGTAGTTATTGCGATCGCGATCGCCACTTTCCTGATCTGGTACAACATTATGGGCAATGTCACGATGGCATTAATTACCACAGTAGGTGTACTAATCATTGCTTGTCCCTGTGCGCTGGGTTTGGCAACACCTACCTCGATTATGGTGGGAACGGGTAAAGGTGCAGAAAATGGCATTTTGATCAAAGGTGCAGATAGTTTAGAACTAGCACACAAGTTAAACACTGTTGTTCTTGATAAAACAGGTACGATTACCCAAGGCAAACCTACTGTCACTGATTTCGTCACTGTCAATGGTACAGCTAATAGTAACGAACTAAAACTGTTACGCCAAGCCGCATCTGTTGAACGTAACTCCGAACATCCTCTCGCAGAAGCCGTAGTGCAATATGCTAAATTTCAGGGGATAGAGTTAACTGATTCACAAGAGTTTGAAGCAGTCGCAGGCAGTGGTGTTCAAGGATATGTATCAAATCAACAGGTGCAAATAGGTACGCATCGTTGGATGAACGAACTCGGCATTGATACCAGCGTTTTGCAGAAAGATTGGGAGCGATTGGAATATTTGGGCAAGACTGTTATAGCGATTGCTGTTAATGGCAAAGTTGAAGCGATTATAGGAATTTCCGATGCCGTGAAACCCTCCTCCGTCAATGCCATTCGCACGTTACATAAAATGGGATTGGAAGTGGTAATGTTGACTGGAGATAATCGTCGCACTGCCAAAGTAATTGCCCGTGAAGTAGGTATTAAGCGAGTTTTTGCTGAAGTTCGCCCCGATCAAAAAGCTGAGACTGTTGAAAAACTTCAGTCTGAAGGAAAAATTGTGGCAATGGTTGGCGATGGGATTAATGATGCGCCAGCTTTGGCTCAAGCTGATGTGGGAATGGCAATTGGTACTGGAACTGATGTAGCGATCGCTGCTTCTGACATTACCCTGATTTCTGGTGACTTGCAAGGAATCGTCACCGCTATCCAACTCAGCCGCGCTACAATTCGCAACATTCGTCAGAATCTCTTCTTTGCATTCATCTATAACATTGCTGGTATTCCTATTGCAGCAGGCATTCTCTTCCCATTCTTCGGCTGGCTGCTCAACCCCATTATTGCAGGTGCAGCAATGGCATTTAGTTCTGTTTCAGTTGTGACGAATGCACTGCGTTTGCGTAGCTTTCAGCCTAAAACTCTTGGATAGTTAAATAATTCTACTTTTCTATTTAGTTTTGACTTCCAAAGTAGGTCTATTTATTGCACAGGAAAGAACAATGTTTAAGAAAGCAACATTCTTCGGTACATTGGCAGGATTCGGATTTCTACTTGGGGCAATCTCAGGAGCAATTGCTGCCGAAACGCACCCAAATGAACACGCTACTACTGCATCGACCGGATTCCAACGTATTGAACAACCATTGAGAAATAAGGTTGCAGTCACACTGGGTGGATTGGGATTAATTGGTTTAGAACTTTGGTGGTTTCTACTCAGCAAACCTAAGTCTCGTCAAGCAACTACTTCAGGGGAAATTCAAGAGGTTACTGTTACGGTTGATGGGGGTTACGAACCAAGCCAGATTGTAGTTCAAACGGGTCAACCTGTGCGGCTCAACTTTCAACGCCTTGACCCTAGCAGTTGTCTTGAAGAAGTCCGATTCTCAGACTTCCACATTACTCAAACGCTGCCACTCAATCAAACTACAGCTATTGAGTTTACACCAGAAAAACCAGGTAAATACGAGTTTACCTGTGGCATGAATATGTTTCGCGGTGTAGTTGAAGTTCAGGCATCTGATCCGGTGGCGAGTGCAACTGTGTCGCCAGCGAGTGCTAACGTACCTGCAACATTAACTCCTCAATCTACTCCCTAATGTCTTAAGTTTAATTAGTTCACTCAATTTAATCTTCCCAGTTTTTTTGTTTGTATTAATTTAATCTGGAGCCAACTATGTTAGCCCAAAAAGATTTGAAACGAATTGGTGCTGTTGCTAAAGAAAGTGGAATTCCTATCAAAACTATTCGCTATTATGACGAATTAGGTTTACTCAAAACATTTGGTAGAACTGAAGCCGGATATCGCTTATTCAACTCAAATGTATTCACTCGCTTGAAATTTATTAAACGAGCGCAAAGTTTGGGGTTAACACTATTGGAGATTAAAGAGTTTCTTGATGTACATGACCAAGGTACTTTGCCTTGTGAACACATCAAAGTAAAGCTGGAAGACAAGCTCTTAGCGATTGAGCTACAAATTCAACAACTGCAAATTTTTAAGCAGGAACTCCAAGGTCTCCTGTCTGGTTGGACAAGCATTCCTGAACATCGTGAAGAAACAATTTGTCCGATTATTCAGAAACTTCCAACTTGACTTATATAGCGGTCAGCACTCAGCTATCCCTCTGTCAGCTACACAACAGCTTAACCACAGATAGACTGAAAAAGGCTTACAGGTAATCAAATGATTGTATAAGCTATTTCTACCGAAGCGATTCTCAAAATTGATGCCCAATCTTAGCTCAAACTAATCCAGAACGTAAAGCTACAACCGCAGCTTGTACGCGATCGTCTACAGCTAGCTTATTCATAATGCCGCGTACATGAGTTTTGATGGTATTGGGACTCAAGTATAAAGCGGCAGCAATTTCTGGGTTACTGCGTCCTTCCACCATGAGTTTTAAAACTTCCAATTCTCGTTCTGAAAGTTGAGCAATATTTTTATTGGGTTCAGGTGCGGGGGGTTGGAGATGATCGATCACTTTTCTGGCAATTTGCGGATCGAGGTAAGTTGCTCCCTCTTGCGCGGCGGCGATCGCAGTTAATAATCTATCTACACTTGTACCCTTGACACAATAAGCATCTGCACCACTAGAAAGGGCTGCAACTACTTCGGTTTCGGTTGTGTGAGAAGTTAAAACTACTACTCGCACATCCGGTAGTGCTTCCTTGATTTTTTGAGTTGCAGCAATACCATCGAGGCGAGGTAAACCAATATCCATAATCACCAAATCCGGTTTGAGTTTTAAAGCTGCTTCTACACCTAAATAACCATCTTCTGCTTGTTCAATCACTTCAAACTGAGAATAACTCAATAATGATTGCTCTAAACCCAGTTGCATCATTGGGTCATCTTCGACAATTAAAATTCTTAAAGGGGAAGATTCTTTTGACATATTCATTAGCTGTAAATTTTGAAATTTAAACGTTTGATTATCCTATGTTGATGTAGTTACTAAAGGTAATGTAAACCAGACTGTTGCTCCTGCATCAAGGCTACTTTTAACTCCAATCTGCCCTCCATGCGCGGTGATAATTTGCCGACAAAGGTACAAACCTAAGCCAATACCTGTAGAACGAGAGCGATCGCCTCTAGCATATCGTTCAAATAGTTGTTCGCTTTGTGCTTCTGTCATCCCTATGCCATTATCTTGCACCAAACAGCAAATCATGTCCTCCTCAATACTGGCTTGTATAGTCAATTGCAATCCAGGGGGATTATGATTAATTGCGTTACTGAGAAGATTTTCTAAAACCCGCCGCAACTGTAATGAGTCGGCATCAATTAATGGCAAATCAGATAGCACTAAATTATTTAATTTAGCCTGATTTTTAGTTAAAAGTGGTTCCAAGTCTTCAGCAATAGATTGAATTAGGGTGCGTAGTTGTACTGATTTACGCTGGAGAGCAATGCCACTAACTTCAGTAGCATGAGTTTCTAACAAGGAATTAATTAAATTAAGCTGGCGATCGCTACTTTCAATCATCCTGTCTAAAATTTTACGAGGTATAGAAATTGTCTTCGCAGATGATTGTTGCCAATTCTTCAACAACATCAATGTTCCCATAATCGGAGTTCGCAGATCGTGGGAAACTGCGTGTAAAAACTCATCTTGATGTTGATATAAATTCTGCAACTCTTCCATTTTTTGCAATAATTGAACCGTCCGTTCCTCTACTTTTCGTTCTAAATTGGCATTCAAGGCTTGTACTTGTTGAAAAAGTTGTGCTTGTTGAATAGCAATTACTACTTGGGTTGCTAATTCTTCTAATAGGTCAATCTCAAACTGCTGCCAATGTCGAGGTGCAGAACATTGATTAGCAACTAATACCCCAAAAAATTCCCCTTTTACCATTAACGGTACACTTAAGCTAGCTTTTGCTTGAATAGCAGCGATCGCCCGCGCCCGATGCGGTGTAAGCTGAACCTTGCTAAAATCATCAACAGCTTGAGCAGCCTCTTGTTTAAAAATTGTTTTGATTTCTGCTAATAAATTATCATCTGGGATAAAGTTTAATAGTTTAGGGAATTCACTCTTAACAGATTCAGCAATAACTTGTGGTGGTAAATTACCGCCACAATAACCGATATAAACACGATCTGCTTGTAGAAAATTCCTTACTTCTATAACTGTTGTGGCAAAAATTTGATTAAGGTCTAATGACTCCCGAATTTTTAAAGCAATTTCTGCTAATAGGCGTTCTCTTTTTTCAGAGTTTCGTAATTCTATTTCAGCTAGTTTGCGCTCAGTAATATCGCGGGCAAAGCCTTTCATTCCCACTACACGCCCGCCTATTTTAATAGGAGTTTCTACAATTTCGGCAAACAAAGAACGACCGTCTTTATGCTTCATAACTGCGATATAAGGAGCAGAGCGATCGCCTGTCAGCAAAGCCTGATCTGTTAATTCCATAACCATTGCATTGCTGGGATCGTCTGTCAATGTAAGTTCATAAGGTTTGCCAATTAATTCTTCTGGTGCGTATCCTAATACAGTTTGCACTGATGACGAAAGATACTGAAATATATGGTTATTATTGTGAGTGTAAAAAAATACTTGTTCACTACCTTCTACCATCAACCTAAATCGCTCTTCATTTTGCTTAATTTCACTAATTAGTGACTTTAAAGTATGGGTGTGCTGCTTTTTGTTCATTGCACCTCTCTCAAAAGCAAAACTTTAGCACCTTGTCCACTACTGCTATGCCTTATTTGAAACTAGCGCCAAAGCTAAAAGAGTGGTATCACCAGACGATAGGTTATTGCCAGTTTGTACACCACTACATCTGAATAACTTAAAAACTTAATTTTCCGCTACAGTTTTTGGCTCTGACTGACATATTGTACCTGCCCCTGGTACTTCATTAATAGATGTAGGCGCAGTGTTACTATTGGGGCGATCGCCACTATAGCAGCAGGCAATTATGTAAAAGCACCTATGTTGTTGATATTTAAGCGATTCTGCCAAACTTGAATATTTGGATCTTCACTCAATCCATGCTCTATAAAAAAGAATTTTTATCCTGGTTTAAGAACTCGATGATGATTTTTTTTGATTGCCAGATCAACGTTACTAATAATACATAAACAAAAAGGTGCTAAAAACACTATTAAAGGTGTTATTATTACTGGCAAATTTTCACTATTTAGAATTAATTATCAACTAGAATATGAAGAGATTGAAGTCTTTTTTGAGCTAACTTATTCATCCCAACATTAGCATTAAAGGTAGTTAGATTTTGTAAATACTTAGAGTTGGTATGTGAGTAAAATTAAACGTTATTTTTAATCACTAGGGCTGGGGACTGGTGATTGGTGACTAGAAAAATTCCTATACGTTTATTTATGCTAACCTACTTAGTAAGAAAAGAAATAACAAGCTTTTGCTGAAAATTAACAGCTAAAACTTGCTCATCTCATTCCCATTCAATATGTAACTCATTCTCAACAATTTTTAAATTATTTTGCCTGTATTCTAAAAATTGCCTTGTAGACGATGGCTAGTGAAACTGTTGAATCAATTTGCAGCAATTTATCGTAAATCTAATTCTAATGTCTCTTTATTGATAGGAGAAATAATCGCTCCATATCGACTCTGAGGAATTGAGGCTGATTGTTGATCGCATAAAATAATATCTTGACCTGCAACAGTTACCCAAGCGCAACCTGATAATACTTGAATTTCATGTACTGAATCTGGTACTCTCAATGCTTGATTTGGCTCAAGAGTTAAATGGCTAGGTAATGAACTATTTTGCTTGCTTCTAAACATATTAGTATCCCTATTTCAATAACCTTTTAAGTATCCATCACCTAAATTGGGGAGCTTTTAAGGTTACTATAAGATTACAAACAACAAGCCAACAGCGTCTTCCTACGATAGGTTCACCCAATCGGGTGATTGCAAGTCAATTAGAGTCAAATCAATGAATACCAATTTCTCCGAAAAATAAAACACACTTTGTAGGGGTGGGTTTAGCAGATAACCGTATTCGTTGGACAAATAACTTTCCAAAACCCTGCCCTGAGTCTGCCGAATGAGCCGCCTCTACGTGCTATTCGATTCAAATCTTAACAAGATTAAAAAAGTGAGCTAAATGCCCACGCTGTATCTTAAGACAGTTAACTATTTTTTCGATTATTTGGAAAACGCTAACCGCAGTTGAGTCACAACTTTTGATAAATGGGGTTGGAAACTACGTAGCTGTGTTGCCGTTTTCAAGGTTCCGGTATCGCCACCTGGATCAAAACCTGTTTTGATTATATAAAGTGTTTTACCATCAAAGGCAACATAGCCAATTTGGTGTTCTTGTAAACTGCCATTCTGTTGTCTACCCGTAAACCCATAACGCAAAGCTGGCAAACTTCCTACCGTTACTGCTTCTGGATTTGTAGGCAAAAAACTATATTTGCTGCCATACCCAATTTGCCTGTCTTTAGCAATAACAGCATAATGGTTAGCTACCCAAGCGTTTAGTGCTGTTAAAATCTGTCTTTTATACTTAGGGTTTTGATAGTTAGTTTTTTCTGGGGAAATACCCGCATCAGTTAACATTTTCCGAAAATCAGGCAACATTTTAATAGAATAGCGTGCCATCTCCACAGTGCCTGCGAATTTACCTTTTTCGCTAACACATAGTAAAGGTGCATTGCCTTCACAAGCATATACGCGCCAGTTATTCGCAATAGTTCTGGGGGTAAGTGTGTTTCTCCAAATATTACCTGGAGTAGAGTTTAAGCTTACAGTTGTTGGTGGAATATTAGCTGTAGCTTTAAGCTGCACATTCTCATATAAAGATGTGCCAGCAACAACTGTAACTGTTAAAAAAGCTAAACTTTGTATTAGTTCTTTTGATGGAAACATTTGTCCCTCTAGTAAAAATAATTAACAAAAAAACATCTAAAATTTACAGTCATGTGATTAAATGAAAGCCACTAGATGTTTTACTTTTAAGTAAATCAATAGTTAGGTGATAGATTCCGTAAATATTTTTAACTATAGTTCAATGCTTTGTTTATATAGAAAATGAAGATTTGCACATCACCCAAATGGGTGAATTAATTGGAGGAAGCGCGATCGCACACCCAAAGATTACCTTTAAAGATAAAAGTAATCGATCCATTACTATCAGATGTGAATAAGGGTGGTTAATATGATATGTACAATCTTTCAACTCATACAATCTCCTGATAATGATTTATTTGTACCTTTTATTAGTGCTAACTGCCTTTCATTATTAGAGTTGCCGCCAGAAGTAATAAAAATAGATTCAACTCAAATATCGCGCCTGGTTCATCCAGATGACCTTGATAGCTACAAGATCTCGCTATTAGCGGCTGTAGCAAAATGCCAACCTTGGAATTGGGAAGGTCGTATCATTACCCAATCTGGTTTCATCAAGTCGCTGCAAGCTGCTGCTTACCCAGAAACTCTTCCAGAAGGAAGTATAATCTGGAATGGTTGGCTAGTAGATATTACTGAACGTCAACCCAAAGATTTAGCATCACAACAATCATTAGAAAAATTTGCTATTGCTTTTCGTTCTAGTCCTGATGCCATTACTATTAGCACTCTTCAAGAAGGGTCTTATTTAGAAGTTAATAATACTTTTCTTCGCACTATTGGTTATAACCGTTCAGAAGTAATTGGTAAAACTTCTCTAGAATTGAATCTTTGGGTTAATCCGCAAGATCGTGTTAAACTGCAACAGTTATTGCAGTCACAAGGCAGCGTCCGCAATTTTGAATGTTTATTTCGTCATCAATCAGGTGAGATTTTAGTAGCGCTGGTTTCCGCAGAAATTATTGAATTTGATAACATTAAATATTTATTAGCCGTTACTACAGATATTACTGAACGCAAACGTGCTGAAGCAGAATTAGCTACACTTTATCAACAGGTACAACTTCTCAATGTGAATTTAGAGCAACAAGTAGCAGAACGCACACATCAATTACAGCAAAAATGTTGTGAAGTGCAAGAACTAAGTCGCCGCAAAGAAGTTCTTTTACATACAGTTTCCCACGAAATGCGTACTTCAATAATGGGAACATCAATGTTACTGAATAATTTTATGAAAAACCCTAGCGATAATATTAATCTACCGCGTTCTTTTATCGAGCGTATGATTAAAGCCAATGAATCCCAACTGCGGATGATTGAATCTTTAATAAGCATACATCCGACCGAAAACCCCGAAAAATTTTTGTCCGCGAAAAGAATTGAATTTAAACCATTGATAGAAACAATCATCAAAGATTTAGAGCCACATTTACACAAAAATCAGGCAACAGTGAGTAATTTGATAGGAATAGATTTACCATTAGTCATGGTTGATCCAAATCAAATGCAGCAAGTATTTGAAAACTTATTTACATATTCGTTTAAATACAACCCACCTGGATTGAATTTTACACTTAATGCTCAGGTTGAATCTGGGATGATGCGTTGCACTATTGAAGATAACGGCGTAGGTATGACTAAATTAGAATGCGATCGCCTGTTCGATCTTTACATTCGCGATCCACAATCTCGCTGCTCTACAGGTATTGGGATCAAATTATATTTATGCAAACAAATTATTACTGCACACGCTGGAGAAATTGGTGCGATTAGTCGCCCTCAAGCCGGAACAACTATTTGGTTTACATTACCCCTAGCCACTCCATCTAACCCTATCACCAGTTCAAAGTATTAAAAATTTATCGCTTATAAAAAATTAAAATTAATTGCAAAGCACCAAATATTTTAACCAACATTAATAAAATGAAATTAGATAAGTTGTTGAATAATTAACCTTTTATTACTAAAAATGCTCCAACAGCAATCATTACGCCACCAGCAGCAATGTTTATTCTTTTTGTGACTTGCGAACTAATCAATAATCTAGCTCTATGAGCCATGAAGGCATAAGCAAGTTTGACACCGCCTACAGCCACTATAGTAATGGTGATAATGATTATGATATCAACATAAAATAGTTGAGAAATATCAACAAAAGCTGGAAAAAAACCTAGATAAAATAAGGTTGCTTTTTGATCACCCAAGGTAATCAATAGTCCACTCATAAAACTAGACAACTTAGACGATTTAACAACTGATTGTGTCTCGACATTCTTGGATTTTGACCTACATAGCCCTACTCCCAAAACAATTAGATAAACCCCACCCAGGTATTTGATGAGGACAAATAAGTTTCCCATTGTTTCAGCAAGCAGCGATAAACCCCCTATGGCTATCATGATGAAAACAATGTCACCAACTACTATCCCTATAGTTGTGAAAACACCATGAATAAATCCAGATGTAGCTGCTCTGGTAGAGACTGCAACTACACTCACACTAGGAATAGAAGCCAAAACAACCATTGCACCGAATAATGCGACAATGCTGCTCAATGTCATACGGCTTTGTATAGGCATAACAATTATTTAAGCTTAACCGCATCCTGCATAGACAGCAAGCGACTTAAATTATTAATTGCCCTGCAATTACAGCATAATTTATATCTCAAAAACCAATATTTACTGAAAATCTAAATAAAGAATTGCTTTTACAATTCGCTAACAGCTTAATTAGAAGGTAGTATTAATCTGGTAATATGATAGCTAATATTTGAATGTTGACAATAATTTAAAAATGTCGTTATTACAGATAATATTTTTTACCTATAATTACACTTTCACTCTTTGGGATTATGAGATTTAACAGAGCCGCAATCTATGCTGAAAAATTAACTATCCTGTTGCGCCAATTATTATATGCCTGACTGCCATCAACAAATAAAGGGCGAACATTCTTCTCGGTTGGGTCTAATTGTAGCGTTTTATGCTTTTATCGCTATTGGAATAGCAGAAGGCGGATTGGGTGTTCTACTACCTTCGATTATGCTCTCCTTCCATTTGACTCCTGCAACAGTAACATGGCTATTTTTGAGTCAGATTGCAGGGTATATTGTGGCGGCATTTAGTAGCAGCCTTCTTAGTAATCAGATAGGGTTAGCTCGAATGTTGCTGCTGGCATCAACTTTATTGAGTGCAGCTTTAATCATTTACGCCAGTACACCAATTTGGGCGGTTATGGCGATCGCTGGTACAGTTTTGGGATTGGGAATAGGTTTAATTGATGCAGGTATTAATACTTATATTGTCAATGATGCTCGTCACTCCCACTTCATTGGAGTATTGCATGGTTTTTATGGTACAGGAGCATTACTTGGCCCGGCTATAGCTACAACTTTATTAGGAATACATCTGCATTGGCGCATAGTCTATTTTGTGTTTGCCAGCGCGGTCGGATTGTTAGCGGTGGCTTTAGTTTGGGTAATTAAAATAAATTACCAACCTCTTACCCACCAAGTAACTGTATCTGCTGGAGATGCCAGGGCGAATCTGCGTACTGCCCTTGGCACACCTAGTGTATTATTATCAGGTTTATTGTTACTGGTTTATGTCGGAACTGAGGTAGCTATTGGCAACTGGGCTTATAGTGTTCAGACTATCAGTCGTCACACGCCCCTAATCATCGCGGGTTACACCGTTAGTGCTTATTGGATGGGGTTGACAGTTGGGCGGATGGGAATGGGATATGCGATTAAACATTTCGGAACTGTTCGTCTGCTAGACTTGTCGCTAACTTTGCTAACCATCGGTTTACTATGTTGGTGGTTACTACCAGAACAAGTTTTGAGCCTGCCTCTACTGGGATTGTCTCTGGCGGCTATCTTTCCCACTACTATGTTGCTAGTGCCACAACGGGTAGCTATGCCTTTAGTACCAGCCACAATTGGCTTTCTTAGTAGTGTTGCCAGTTTCGGTGCAGCGACCATTCCCACTGGTCTTGGCTTTTTGGCTAACTGGGCAGGTTTGGCGATTATTCCAATCATGATGTTGCCCCTAGCAGTGTTAATGATGCTATTACATCGCTGCTTGGTATGCCATCCACTCAAAAATTTATAGCTGTGCGGTCGAATAACCTTGCACAATTTTTTTTATACTGTTGTTCTAGGAAAGATAATTGATAGCTTTATCAAAGTCCAATGCTAAGAGCGATCGCGTAGCGTATGCGCGATCGCTCTTGGCACTACATCTATGTAAATTAGGCAACCGCAAGCATTCTTGAATAAGATATACTTAATAATTGGTACTACATTATGTTAAACAAATGTAATATTAATGCTAAATAATAACTTAGGAATAAATGCAATTTTCGCATATTATTGTATTTTTTCCTAAACATAATTTAATTTTATGCAAATTACTACCTCAATTATCTAAATATATTTCATTTTGTATTTTGTATATATCTCTTTTCAAGGTCGTTATTAGGACTGAAATGGAAAGCACTAAATCCGCGGTGTTGGCATCAAAAACCATCAAGTTAGCTAAATTCACAACACTTCGTAAATGGTCAATTTGGAGTTTAATTAGCGCGATGCCAATAGCACTTTCTGCTTGCTTTTACTCAAACGACAACACCCAAAATAAAGAAAATATCATTGATGCCAATACCTTACTAAATCCAACTTTTGTTAGGAAGGATGTCAAAACCTCTTCCACTCAAAATCAAAGTTACTCTATTTTGATTCATCGTGCGGATAAGCGATTGGAGGTTTTTGATAGCCAGGGGGTACGGTTATGGAATACAGCTATCGGTATTGGCGCAGGAGGATTGAAGGAAAAAAAGAATATGGCTGATTTAATCACTCCTACAGGTAATTTGACTGTAGATCTGATTCTTTATAAAAAACCCGAATATAACAAGATTGCTCGAAATAATGTGGAACGCTTTGCCAAAAATGCTTTATTTAGTGATTTCGTTACCGAGCAACAGGGTTTAGCTAAATTATACAAAAATATGATTAGCCTAGATTTTGATGGCAATGGCAGTCCAGATAGAGCCTATGGTGATGGATATATTGGACTGACATCAAATACAGTTATTACTGGCCCAAAGATGAGTACGTTTCAAGGAAAACCCTATTGGTTTTCTATAGCACTTCATGGTACTCCACAGCCTAAAAATATTGGTCAAGCTAACTCTGGTGGCTGCGTTCATCTCGATTCAACATCACTGCAACAATTAATTGAGAAGGGATGGATAAAACTTGGTACGAGTGTGAAAATTATTAATTAGTCAGAAAAGAGAGGAGGCGAGTATTTGTATTTGAGTTTTGTGTAATTTTATATATATTATTAATTTTTATTACAAGAGATGATTGATAAAAATATTATTGAAAAAATTAATAAGCTTTTAGCACTAGCAAGTTCTTCAAATGAAAATGAAGCGGCGGTAGCTGCTAAAAAAGCCTCGCTATTACTAGCGCAGTACAATTTGAGTTTAGCTGATTTAGGTAGTGATGACTTAACCGATATTACTGAATTAGTTGTTGAAACTAATACAAGATTTATTAGCTGGAAAATGTTGCTGTTGTGTGGTATTGCTGAAGCCAATGGTTGTCAAGCATTTCGCAATAATTATAATGGTAATATGAGATTGATTGGTAGTCATGCCAGCTTAATAGTTTGCCAAAATATGTATGAATACTTAAGCAAAACAATTGATCGACGTGCGAAGTATCGTCAGGGGAGAGGACGCGCTTACCTCAACGCTTTTCGTGTCGGATGTGCAACCAGATTAAGTCAAAGATTGGCAGAACAAAGAGCAGAAATGGAAAATAATGGCATTGCTGGTAATAGTGAAACAACGCAAACCCCAGCTATTGTAGTACGCTCTATGTTTGAAAAAAGTGAGGCAGCCGTTGCAGAATATTTAAAACAGCAAGGATTTAGAATTAAAACTAAATCGGCTCAACTCAGTAGTGAGTCAGGATTTAATTCTGGCTATAAAGCAGGCGATCAAATTAGCTTAAATAAACAAATTTCGAGGAGTGATCAAATGAAAAAATTGCCAAATGCTCTGATTTAATTTGTGGGAACTTAAGTTTAAGTAAATATTACATAAAATTGGTATTGTTAGCGATAAATTTTAGAAGTATTGCTCGCTCATTGAGCCTACAAAAGCTTTACACAGAAATAGAGAAGTGCGATCGCTCATCAACCAAATGTAGTTAAGGTATTTTCTGGGGAGCAAGGGTCAAAATCATCTGGAACGGTGAACAACCAGATCGTAAGGTAAAATGTCTAGGTTGCTCAACAGTCGGCTGAATAGGTCTATTTTTAGCAATGGGTTCTCCAGCCTGCGTGATAATAATTGTCTTACTTGCTTCAAGCTGGTGAATTTTATTTGATTAATAATAAAAATATAGGAATACAGGTAAAAACTAAATCTCTGTATCGGGTTTTTTCCGAAAATATAGATGTAAATGAAAAGCTAGAAGAGGATGATTATTATGATTATATAAATAAGCCAAAGCAACGTGAAGTTGCTTACACTAATAATCTTATTAATAATCTTTCCTGGATAGTAAGTGAACAAGAAATTAATAAAAATAAGATTTTAATTTGTTCATTAATGACTGGCAGTGTCCGAGGAAACATTGTTGAATATAAAAGTTTTATTGTAGCAGGTTTTAAGCCTACCAACGAAATCGGGCTAAAAAATAAGTTTGAAACTGATAAATACTGTTTAAAAATAGACGAACTTCTTTATGGAGGCGGAGTATGTCCTTATTTAAAAACATTTATTAAATAGGTTTGATAATTAAAATAGTTAACCCAAATCTTGCTATTATGTGCGGCTGATGGGTATTGATTATTTCAGTGTAGCTATCAATTACTGGTTTCATTTATTCTGAAATGAATAGATCATATTCATTAAATCAATACTTTATTTTTCTTACTACAATATAAATATTATTATAAAACCCTGTAAGTAATTCTGTCTGATTACTTATATTATGCCTAAAGCATGGGCAGTAAACAAATGGATTTATTTGAACAACACCATCTGCAACAAGCTGAAAATGAAGCACCTCTAGCAGCAAGGATGCGTCCGCGCACGCTGGATGAATTTATCGGTCAAGACCACATTATTGCACCAGGACGGTTATTGCAGCGTGCCATTACTTTAGATCAACTTTCTTCAGTGATTTTTTATGGCCCTCCTGGTACTGGCAAAACGACTTTAGCTAGAGTTATTGCCAACAGTACCCGCGCTCATTTTATTGCGATTAATGCTGTACTTTCTGGAGTTAAAGAAATTCGGGCAGCGATTGATACTGCAACCGAAAAACGGAAAAAGCACAATCAACGCACAATCTTATTTGTTGATGAAGTTCACAGATTTAATAAGTCTCAGCAAGATGCGCTATTACCTTGGGTAGAAAATGGCACAGTAATTCTGATTGGCGCAACTACAGAAAATCCCTATTTTGAAGTTAATAAAGCGCTGGTTAGTCGTTCTCGGATTTTTCAGCTTAAGCAACTCAATAATGATGATTTGTATCGTATTGTTGAGCAAACTTTAAATGATCGAGAACGAGGTTATGGCAATCTTAAGGTAAACATTGATCCTAGTGCTTTAGATCATCTCGTTAATGTAGCAAATGGTGATGCTAGATCATTACTCAACGCCTTAGAACTAGCAGTAGAAACCACGCCACCAGATGAAACGGGAATTATTTACGTCACTTTAGCAGTTGCAGAAGAATCAATTCAACAACGTGCAGTCCTTTACGACAAAGAAGGTGATGCTCATTTTGATACTATCAGCGCCTTTATTAAAAGTCTGCGCGGTTCTGACCCAGATGCCCCTTTATATTGGTTAGCAAAGATGGTTTATGCAGGTGAAGACCCCCGTTTTATCTTCCGTCGAATGCTAATTTTAACTTCTGAAGATGTGGGACTTGCTGACCCGAATGCGGTTGTAATTGTTAATTCTTGTGCAGAAGCATTTGACCGTGTGGGAATGCCAGAAGGTCGCTATCATTTAGCACAAGCAACGCTTTATCTGGCAAATGCACCAAAATCAAATAGTGTGATGGGCTTTTTTGATGCTTTAGCTGCGGTGGAACGGGAAAAAGAATCAGAAGTTCCAACGCATCTTAAGGATGGCAATCGTGATAAAAAAGGTTTCGGACATGGTGCGGGTTATCTTTATCCTCATGCTTACCAAGATCATTGGATAGAACAACAATATTTACCTGCCAGTCTGCAAGGACAAGTTTTTTGTGCGATTCGTTGGCTAGAAACCAATGCCCGTATGGGTTAAGAGGATTAGCCGTATGATATCAGTCTATCGTATTGACTGAAAATCATGATAACTGAGTGAACCATGAGGGTGAGAATCCCTCCCCTGTGGATGCCAGGTGAAAGCACACAGAGCGCAGGTCAAACTGCGTCCCCTACGGTAGCGATGCCATCAATCCGTAAAGCGGGGGTGAAAGCCTCTCAACACTTCCAGTCCAGGATAGTGCGGGGCAAGCAAAGAATCCATGAGTAAAGTTACGGCTTGAACCCACAACTGAACCATCGTAATGTCCAACCAGCAAAAAGGACTGATTAGCTGGAGCCAAAAGGCAAAGGATAAGAGGTTGGCGAATAGAAGATCGACCAACAGCATCTCCAAATAAACCCGGTGGACAGTGGGACTCTAAAGATTCATAGTATGGTCACTCGGAACGAAGTAACCCCTCGTATGCCCTCTCGGTGGTCGAATACCGAGAGTAGGTGCTAACCGGATGCTGCGAGGTGGTGGGATTGAGTCAGAAGCAAACGACGTGGTTGTAATGACCCGTATACGCTGACAGACTCACGGTGATAAGGATTGAATAGTCTCAAGTAGTAAGTAGATATGTCTAAAACGCTGAACAATCAGACGGTGGAATGGAACAAAGTGGACTGGCGCAAGCTAGAAATCCGAGTTTATAAGCTTCAAAAGAGAATATTCAAAGCCTCTAGTCGTGGTGATGTTAAAGCAGTTCGCAGACTCCAAAAGACTTTGATGAGGTCTTGGTCAGGGAAGATGCTGTCGGTACGTCGTGTGACACAAGATAACCAGGGCAAGAAAACGGCTGGGGTGGACGGGGTTAAATCTTTAACACCCGTAGAAAGGCTGGCACTGGTTAAGAAACTTGCGCTAAAGGGGAAAGCCAAACCCACAAGAAGGGTTTGGATAGACAAACCAGGAACGGACGAAAAGCGTCCTCTTGGTATTCCCACGATGTACGACAGGGCACTTCAGGCGTTAGTAAAACTAGCACTTGAACCGGAGTGGGAAGCGTATTTTGAACCCAACTCCTATGGATTCCGACCAGGACGCTCATGCCATGATGCAGTCGGAGCAATCTTTAATGCAATTAAACATAAAGCCAAATACGTGCTTGATGCCGACATTGCTAAATGTTTCGACAGAATTAACCACAAGGAACTACTCAAAAAGCTAAACACATTCCCAACCTTAAAACGCCAAATAGGAGCATGGCTCAAATCGGGAGTGATGGACGGCAAGCAGTTATTCCCCACATCTGAGGGTACGCCACAAGGCGGAGTCATTTCTCCGCTATTGGCAAATATTGCCCTTCACGGGATGGAAGAACGGATTAAGCAGTTTATTGAAACAATTCCCGATAAAGGGAAAAGCAAGAGAGATAGAAGAAAATCACTCAGCCTAATCCGCTACGCCGATGATTTCGTGATACTGCACGAAGACTTAACCGTTGTCCAAAGATGTAAAGAGATTATCTCTGAGTGGTTAACTGGCATGGGTCTTGAATTGAAACCAAGTAAAACACGCCTTGCCCACACGCTATATAAACATGACGGGCAAAGCGCAGGGTTTAACTTCCTAGGATTCAATATTAGGCAGTATCCGGTAGGAAAATACAACACAGGTTGTAATACCAATGGAGAACCACTTGGATTCAAGACTTTCATCAAACCCAGCAAAGAAAAGATAAAAATACACTATGACCGGATTGTAGAGGTAATAGAAAAACATAAAACAGCCCCACAAGTTGCGCTAATAACCAACTTGAACCCAATAATTAGGGGGTGGGCTAACTACTACCAAGCAGTCGTTAGTAAAGAGATATTCTCGGCACTTAACGGAAAAGTGTACAGAAAATTAAAAAGCTGGGCAGAACGCCGCCACCCTAAAAAATCAGGTAAATGGGTGATGGAGAAATACTGGCAATCCATAGGCGGAGATAACTGGGTATTCGCAACCAGGCAAGAAGGGGAAAACCCCATGCGGTTAATAAAACATGACGCTATTGAAATAATCCGTCATGTGAAAGTTAAAAGCGATGCCAGTCCTTATGATGGCAACCTAGTTTACTGGAGCACAAGAATGGGTAAAAACCCTGAAGTACCTAAGAATGTGGCAACACTTCTGAAGACACAAAAAGGGAAATGTACCCACTGCAAACTGCATTTTACAGAACAATCGGTGTGGGAAATTGACCATATCATCCCTAAGTCGAAAGGCGGAAAAGATGAGTATAAGAATATGCAATTACTTCATCGTCATTGCCACGATAAAAAGACTGCTAGTGATGGTAGTCTCGGTACAAAATCTGGCTGCAATAGTGCCAAACCAAAATCCACTTCTAAGTTTTCTCACCTTAATTACAGCGAAGTCTGGAATAAAGGAATAAAAGGGGAAGAAATGACCCCGGAAGAACAAGAATACTTTCGGTTGTTAGCAAACTAGGAGAACGGATGAGAGGAGTCAATGACAATGACCTTATTACTGAGGAGCCGTGTGAGGTGAAAGTCTCAAGCACGGTTTTGGAGACGAGCGGTTCTCGTGAGGGAATCGCTTAGTTTAACATCAGCCATCACAACAGGGTTTTGAAGCTAAAATTAGTACCCAAGTTGCACAACGACGGGAAGCGCAATTAGCTGCTTTGGTGGAAGGTGTAGGTGTTGCACCAGTTGAAGTGTTAACTTATGGAATAACTGATAAAGCAACAGATAGATGGTTGCAGCGTACTCTTTCACAAGTTGGTCAACAATTAGGGGAAGTGCGTGATCGCATTTTCACCCTAACAGCACCGCAACGCCATCACCTGATTTTAGACCTAAATGCAGGTAGCGGTTTGCTTACTTGGGAAGCGTTGCGCCAAGTACCTGAAGGAGGTGTTTATGCTTGTGTTCGCACAACAGAAGATGCTAACGCTTTGGTTGAACAAGCAACTTTTCTCCCAGAATTAATCCGTCCTGTGGTCTTGCAATCTGCATTAACTCAGTTACCATTCGTATTAGCTGCCCAAGCACCAGATGTAAAATTTGACCGCATTATTGGACGCAATGCTTTACTACACGAACCGGATAAATTAGCTATTATCAAACTTCTAGCTTCTTTACTGCAAGATTCTGGAGAAATTACTTTAGCAGAAACAGTTGCTATACATACGCAACGATTGTATCGCTTACTGGATACAAGTAAGTTGGATGCTGATTTGTGCGATCGCTTAGTTGCTGCGGAAGAAGCTATTTATAGTAATACATCAGACGCAATGCTGAATTGGAATGCTGACGATTTGCGGGTCATGTTTGAAAGTGCAGGTTTGGTGGTTGAGGTGAAAGAAGAACGCTTCAACTCCCAATTGCATATTAGTTCTACTTTAATAGAACGCTGGTTTGGGATGATAGGCGATCGCCCTACTTATGCAACATATCTGGGTCGCTTGCTTTCTCCACAGGAAGTGGATACTGTTAAAGGCTTATTTAATCGCTATTTGCTCAATCAAACTGTGCCTTGGTCAAATGCGATCGCTTTTGTACACGTTAGCTGATGAATTTTCTTTTTGATGATCAAATTGAGGAGAAAAACTTGGGTTTTTCTGAGTTTAGCCTTAGCGTAGCCCTAAAATCTACTGCCAATCAACGCTTACACCTTAAAATATACCCACAGGATGGTTTTGTACTATGACCCACCTACTTCTGAAAAATTAGAACAAGCATTAGCGATGATTGATTTTGCCCTATGGGATAGCTTGCTGCACAAGTATGTTGATAAACTCGGTCGAGTCGATTATCATGCCTGGAAACAACAGCAGCCTCAGACGTTAGCAAATTGGCTATCTACTCTAGAATCACTAGAAGACATCACCTCCCAATTGACTCATAATCAGCAATTAGCTTTGTGGATCAATCTCTACAACGCATTTACAATTTCTACAATTCTAGAACGCTATCCTCTGGCTTCAATTCGACCTGTAGTGCTAGGAATTCCCAACTGGATTGCGTTTTTGTGGTTCTTTCAAAGGCGCGTATACCGCTTCTCAAATCAAACTTATAGTCTGGGTCAAATTGAGAACCAAAAGCTGCGAAGCCCTGCGGGCGCGCTAGCGCTATCGCACTTACAAGAGCCACGCATTCATTTTGCTCTCGTTTGTGCCTCTGTTGGTTGTCCGCTACTACGAAATGAGGCTTACACGCCTGAAAAAGTCATTGAGCAACTTGATTCAGATGCAGAGCGATTTATCAACAATCCTGATAAAGTTCGTTACGATGCTCAGACTCAAACGCTCTACTGTAGCAAGATTTTCAAATGGTATCGGCAGGACTTTCTCAAGGTCGCTGATTCAATTCCAGACTATATTCGTTCTTATCTCAAACCCAATACACCCTTAAGTGCCTCGACATCTATTATTTATCTTGACTACGACTGGAGCCTAAATCAACGGATATCTTCATAAAAGCGTTTCAAGTAAGTTGTAGAAACCCCAATTCCCCATAGACAACCAACATATAGGTAAATAGCTGTTGCTTTCCAACTTCCCCAACGGACAACCCGACGATCCGAACTTTGAACAATGCGGTTTACTAGACGGATTTTCCCTTTTTTAACTAAGCGCAGGCATAAATCCCCATCTTCCATAATCGGCAACGCTTCATCAAAACCGCCGCAGTCCCAAAAGTCCGCCCGACGACAAAACATTACTTGATCCCCAAATAAGAGGCGTAATCCCTTAAAAAACAGATGGGGTCTAAATATTAGGGGTGCATAGTAAGTTTTGAGGTAATTGTGTAGCGAGATGCCCCAACGGGTAGTATGTTGTCCTGACATCAGCGAGATAAACCCTCCACAAGCAACGGTGGAGTCTGTCAAGGTTTGCTCAATCACCGCGATTAAGTCATCTGGTACGCAAGTGTCAGCATGAAGAAAACAAAGAATGTCGCCAGTTGCGGATTTTGCACCGTGATTCATCTGGACAGATCGCCCAGAGCGATCGCATGACAATACCTGCACCTCGTAAGATTGTGCTAGTGTCACCGTTTCATCTGTACTGCCCCCATCTACTATCAACACCTCTAAAGCAGATGGTTGTAGTAAACTCAGTTGGCGCAATGTACGCCCTAAACTGCTTGCCTCATTCAAAGTGGGAATGATGATCGACACACCAGACATATAATTTTTATACTCTTTTATTGGTTGAGCAGTTTTCCTCACACACTATTGTAAGGATGAACAAGTTGGGTAGACTGCCCATCCTTAAACAGGGGTCGCTGTTCATTTGCCCATTGAAAAATACCACCCTCTAGATTAAAAACATGATCGAATCGGGTTTGCTGAAGCTGCTGGGCAACTTTGGCGCTGCGGTAGCCAATGGAACAATACACGACAATTTTTGGAACGTGGGCGATCGCTCCTTGTTGCTATGGTGCGATGGCGCTACGCGTACTGCCAGAGGCGATCACATTAGGGGTAATTGCCGTTAGGCGTTTGTGAGATCATTCCTTTTGATCGCAGCTGTATCTTTTTTCTCTCCCAAACCCATTCTCAGGAATTTGACAATTTTTTGAGGATCTAAAACCCTAAAGTCCTGATATCCTAAGCCTCCATAGTGCTTGTTACCATCAGGACGATGTATCTTCTAAATAATCTCTCAACTTAGCCGCCATCACCTGTACATTCGGCTCTTTAAGTATGCTAATGTGGTCGCCGGGAACATTGTGTACCTCCAATCCTCCAACAATGACCTCGCCCCACCCCAATTTAGAATCACTGTCAAGTAGTTCCAGTTTAGTTTTATCCATAGCCCGAAATAAAAGTACCTTTCCAGGATAAGGGCGTACTACATAATTTTCCACTGCCTGATTCCTAACCCGCTGGCGAATATCTTTGGTAACAAATTTCTCTATATTGTCAAAATTGCTCTGTTCGCCCGCTTGCGTCAACTTTATAAAAGTCCTGTCAAATGTATTCAAAAGTTTATCCTTAGTTGAAGCAATCCTCCTCTTTCCTTTTTGAAGAAGATAAGTAAATCCTTCTTTTGATATATTTTCTAAATGAAGCAAAACACGCTTAAGCGATAGCGATCTTTTTCTGTTAACTGGAGCATTAGTATCAAACATAGCTAAAAGATCTACTTTCTCACCTTCCTCGAGTAATTGGTGAGCCATCTCAAAAGCTACTAATCCTCCAAATGATTCGCCAGCCAAATAATAAGGTCCTACAGGCTGAACTGTTTTTATTTGTTTAATATAGAGCTTTGCTAACTTAGGGATGCTGCTTAAAACAGTTAGTTGTTGTTCTAGTTTATCTTCTTTGAGTAAATCTACTTCCTCCTGTAAATATATCCCATACACCGGTCTGTCTGAATTGAGAGAATGTGCCAAAGGATAGTAAAGTAAGATTCCGTAAATACAGAATAGAGGTGGTTGATCGTTACCAGACTTAAGGGGTACTAATAATTCTTTAGGTGGTGACCACCCCTGAGAACGGATAATATTGGCTAGTTGTTCTACTGTGGGAGCTTGGAGGAGAGTAGGCAGGGGTAAGTTTTTGCCGAAAGTCTTTTCAATTTGCGCTAACAAGTGTACGGCTAGCAGTGAATGCCCTCCAAGTTCAAAGAAATTATTCTGAATGCCAATAGGCTGAACACCTAAGACTTTTTCCCAAATTCGCACAAGCTGAAGTTCTAAATCATCTTGGGGAGCCACAAATGTTTCTTCTAGATCTTGCTGATCAGGGGCTGGGAGAGCGCGACGGTTTATTTTTCCATTAGGCGTTAGTGGCAGAGTTTCCAGGAATACAAAAGCTGAGGGAACCATATAATCTGGTAGTTTCTGCTTGAGAAAATAACTCAGTTCGCCACTGCTTGGGGCAGGCAACTGATTGGCAACCAGGTAAGCTACTAAACGTTTCTTATCTAATGTATCTTCCCAAACTATTACCACGGCGGTTTGTATAGACGGGTGTTGAGCCAAGATCGCCTCAATTTCGCCTAGTTCTATGCGGAAGCCACGGATTTTAACCTGATTGTCAATACGACCTAGATATTCGATATTACCGTTCGCTAAATAGCGAGTTAAGTCTCCAGTTTTGTAGAGGCGAGAACTAGGATCGTTACTAAAGGGGTTAGGGATGAATTTCTCTTGAGTTAGATCAGAACGGTTGAGATATCCTCGAGCAACGCCAACACCACCGATGTGCAGTTCCCCGGCAACGCCGATAGGCACGGGGTGGAGATATGAATCTAGAATATATATCTGGGTGTTGCCAATAGGTTTTCCGATCAATTCTGTGGCATCTTTAGCGCGTTCGACATCCTGGTCACTTACGTTATGAATAGTAGACCAGATGGTGGTTTCAGTAGGGCCGTAAACATTCCATACAGAAGCGCTGCGATGTTTGATGCGCTCTCTTAATTCTTTGGTTAAAGCTTCTCCACCACAAAGTATTTTTAGTTGTGGAGTACCTTCCCAACCTGCTGCCAAAAGCATCCGCCAGGTGGCTGGCGTTGCTTGCATCATCGTTACACCTGAATTGATTAACAACTTCAACAGTTGCGAGCCATCTGCTGCAACTTCACTACTCACTAAAACAATTTTTGCGCCCACAATTAACGGCAGATAAAGTTCTAATGCGGCAATATCAAAAGATATAGTTGTAACTGCTAGCAAAGTGTCTTTATCTGTTATTCCTGGCTTCAGGCGCATGGAATTGAGGAAGTTTGTTAAAGATTGGTGGCAAATTTGTACGCCTTTTGGCTTGCCTGTGGAACCGGAGGTGTAAAGGATATAAGCTAAATTATCTGGCTTTACACTACTTACAGGCTCATCTGGGCTTTCTTGGTCGATTTCGTTCCAATTTGTATCTAGACATACTATATGCGCTTGATGTTCGGAAATTTGGGCAACAAATTTCTCCTGACTCAGGAGTACTGAAACTTGAGAATCTTCTAACATATGTGCCAAGCGTTCTTGTGGATATCTTGGATCGAGCGGTACATATGCACCACCTGCTTTGAGAATCGCCAATAGCCCCACCAGCATTTCTAAGGAACGTTCCATGCAGATTCCAACCAAAATTTCTGGTTCAACACCCAATTTTTGCAAGTAATGTGCCAGCTTATTCGCCTTCGCATTCAACTCTCGATAAGTTAACTTTTCTCCTTGAAATACTACCGCTACAGCAGAGGGGGATCGAGAAACCTGTTCTGCAAACAAGTGATGAATGAACGCATCTTCAGGGTATTCAATCTTGGTATCATTCCATGCCACTAATAATTGATGCTGTTCGGCTGCTGTTAATAGCGGTAATTGTGAAACTTTCTGCTCAGGGTTAGCTACAATAGCTTCTAGCAAAGTTTGAAAATGTTCAACCATACGAGCGATGGTCGTGGCATGAAACAGATCGCTGTTGTATTGCCAACATATCTGGATGATTTCTCCAGCCTGGATTACCATCATATCCAGATCAAAAGCTGCTCCTCGTTGATGTCCTAGGATGTATGGCTCCATTTGGAGTTTGGTTTCTTCGATTAATGAATTATTTACAGGTTCACACCAACGTTGTTTTTGTGAGCTACAAGAAAATTGAAATATAGGCGAATGGTTGAGATCTCGCTCAGGCGCAAGTTTTTGGACTAAAAGAGGAAATGGATAAGCTTTATAAGTTTTTGCCTCTAAGATTGCCAATCGGTTTTGGATGATAAGTTCTTTAACTATAAGATCTTCTGAAAAATTGCTTGCCAATACTACCGGGTTGGCAAAATAACCAACAGTTTGGTGAAACTGCTCCTCTGTACGATTATCCATAGGAATTCCTAAGATAATATCTTCTTGACTAGAGTAGCGATAAAGTAGTATTTGCAAAGCAGAAACCAAAATTGTGTAAACAGTTACTTTCTCCGCTTTCGCTAGTGCTTGAATGTCTAATATAAGTTTTTCAGTAGGCTTATAAAAATGAGACTTACCATTGTACGTTTGTACTAAAGGGCGCGGTTTATCTATTGGTATTTCTAAATTTTTTGATGTATATTTTAGTTTTTTTTGCCAATATTTTTCCAGTTCTTCCCCGCGAAAAGATCTGAGTAATTCTGTTTGCCAAAGTCCATATTCTCTATAGTCTAAATTTTTATTAAGATCACTATCTGTTTCGCTACCATATAGAATTTTAAATTCATTAATTAGTATATCGAAAGAGCGCATATCGCCTGCAATGTGATGCATTGCCAGCAAAAGAATGTGTTTTCTTGAATTACACTTAAACAAGACTATACGATAAATTGAGCCTTTTTCTAAATCAAAAGGACGGTCAACCTCAAATAGTATTTGTTCTTCCAAAAAAGAATTACTCCAGCTATTAGCATCCAGTATTTTAATATTAACTTCTTTGTGATCTTGAATTTGTTGAACTGGTTCTCCTTCATAATTAGTATATGTAGTTCGTAAAATAGGGTGACGATTAATTATAAGCTGCCAAGTTGATTTAAATAATTCTATATTTAAACTTGATTTGATCTCTATCGTATTAAAAATGTTATATGCCAGGCTTTTTGGACTTGTTTGGTAGAGAAACCATAGAGCTTTTTGACCTTGAGATAGAGGATAAAAGGATTGATTTTTTTTTTGATTCATTGGTCATCATCCATTGCTTATTACGGACTTTCTATCTATATAATAAACGATTATAAAATAAATTTGATGCTGTACTAATTTCAAATACTTCGATTTGTTAAAGCAAGACATGAATGAGGTTGATGTTAAAACCCACATCCCTCACTTCATTTTGTAGCATAAAAAACTACATAACCAGGGTTCAGACGAAAATTAATTTTGAGTATAAATACTCAAGAAAGTTGGGGGAATTTTGAATAAAAGGAATAAAAAAGTGATTCAATGTCGGAATTGAAAATAAACCCAGAAAATCTGCTGAATAAATAACCGTGAAAAAAGAAGATATTGAGATTAAAAACTTAGAACACCTAGAAATAGTATCCGGAATAATTGATGATTTAGGAATAGTTAAAAAAATTAACGAAATAATGATGTCGGCATAATTAAACGTAAAATGTAAAATTCCGAAACAACCTCACAGCAAGGGTTGTCGTTTTTGATATGTTATTTTTATTTATGTTCACCTAGTTAGTAGGAATTGACAGCAGAGAAAAAATTAACTCTGGTCAAATAGTTCCCCCTCTTTTGTCACTCTCCGAGTTTTCCTATTAATTAAAATTTCTAAAGAGATGCAAAATCAATTGAGAGCTTTATAGTCAATTTTTTGTCGATTGCTTAAGAATGATTCAAAAGTATACTTCTTTTAACTTTGCGCTCCTTTGCGCTCTTTGCGTTAAAAAAATATAAGTCCAATGCAACCGGATTTGATATTACTCATTTGTCTGTCAAATTTGAGAAAATGTCTATCTATTATATAGACGTAATCCCACCACTGACATTTTGCTTATTGACTGGTGTATCACTCATAGTACCTTGAGAATGCTTAACGCGGCTTAAGTACCCTTGCTGTTCCTCTGTGTCTGACAAGCTTCGTTCCTGTCTCTTGCAGTATAATTCCTGATAATCCCCCACTGAGAAATATAAAAACTGGGTTAAACATAGCGTTTAACACACAGTCCAGCATATACATAGTTAACACCACTGACAGTACAGCAACTGGTGCTACTTTCGGGTGAGACCAGGTACTAGCTGGATAACGCAACATACACAAGCTAACTACAGGCAGTAACAACGATGCTGTAAAACAAATCAAGCCGACTAAACCGTGGTTGCCAAACTCAATAATCCATAGACTGTCTGTGACTGAAATATCCTTGCCATATTGGTCGTATAGACGGTTTCGCCCCCATCCTCCCCAGCCAAAAATTATCTGCTGTCGCGCCTTCTCCGAAAGCATCTTTTCGTTGGTAAATCTAACGTCTAGTGATTGGGCTCGCTCTTGATCTACCTGAGAAATAAAGCTAACAATTTGATCGCCAGAAAAGGTTCCCGTCGCCCCCATGTATACATAGGATGATAAACCCATGATCAGCAGCAACAACGGCAGAGCAGTGCCAAACCACCTAGCTAGGAACAGGATGACAATCCCCAAAGCTAGATAAACATACGCACCAGTAGATTTGACCAACACAAATGTGATAAATAAAGCAACCACAAGCCAACTGACGGGAATGCCCCAAAGTTGCTTGATGACCTGAGTTTTCCACAGCCAAATTCCAACTAGGGTTGCTGCCATCATCCACATACCCACAGCAAGACCGTGATCCATGAATACCGTCGGTCTATATCCCCCGTAACGAACCGTTTGAGCAAAGCTGCCCTCGCCGCGGGCAGCAAAGCCGTAAACCATCCGATGCAGCTGCGGACTCATGCGGAATTCAAACCAGCATAAAGGAATATAGATTAACCCGCCAACGAAAATGCCAATTGCCAATTTGCGTAGCCCGGCTAGGTTATTTAAATATATACGACCCAGAAAATACGGGAATCCCAAGGTCACAGTTTGTGCAACAGTAGCTGATATCCCATCGTACAATCCCAAGTCATTAGATATTGATGAAGCCAATGGGCATACACACCAAACTAGCATCGGTATGTCTAGCCAGCCGAATTTAAAAGAACTGAAGCGTGTAACATCGTAAAGCAACGTCGCTAGTAATACGCCGTAGTAAGTTGCTGATATTTTAGTGTAGTCTGGTAAGCCCGCTAAAGGATATCCTGCTTGTGGTAGGAATAACCATGCTGTAATGAAACTTATAATAATTGCATGTTGAGCCGGAAACCGCCTGAATAGATAAATGACGGCTGGAATCCAACCGAACATCATAATTGGTACTAAAAAATTCATAGGCTTTACTTTATACAAGTAAAAACTGAGCTTGTTATATGCTAACCTTGAATTTTGTCACCTAACTTCATGGTTGTATACCTGGAAGTCAATGACCCGCCAGATCGTTTTATAAAGTCTAATATTGATCTATATTTGTGTGCTTGAGATAAAGGCTGGTCAAGGGTGAACCCTAAGAGTGGGTGGAAAAGATATATCAGCTACTCGTTAATCCAGCGTTACGGGACAAGACGACTGCCCAAGCAAACCTGGATTTTAAACGCGAACTTTCCGAGGAGGTAGTCGCGCACAAAGTTGACTCCCTATTGGAAACTCTTCTAAACTAAAGTATTTCTCCTTGCCAAACTCATTTTTTCATGCTTTTTATCTGGGTTACGGTAAGTATCTTTTAATCAACTCGCTACGCTCACGAAACACAGCTTGATCATTAAATCTGGTTCCGTTCTCAGCAGCCTGTTTGATCAGCTGTGACAAAAGTTGTCGATCCTGCGACAAAGTGACCACAAGATCGCCGAGTTGTTGCCAATCGTGTATAGGTACAAACATACCACCACCAAAGTTTTCCACAAGGTTATCAGCATACCCGCTTTGATAGCCAATAATAGGTGTTCCGCAGACTAGCGATTCGAGTAGGCAGCGGGGAGATTCCGGGGTTACATGGGTGAAAAGCATGATGTGGGATTCTCTAATTTTATTGAGCAATTTATCTCGATTTGGCTCAAATCCGAGCAGTTCGATACAATCCTTCAAACCCCTATTAGTAATCATTGCTTTCATTTCATTCAGCAAACTACCATCCCCCATCCAAGTTGCGTATAGGTTAACACCCTTTTCCCGTGCCCTTGCTAATGCTTGAACCCAGTCCAGAGGAGCTTTCATTGCGTCTATCCGTCCTGCGTAACAGATGCGGATTGTCCCATCTGTAGTTGTACGCTCAATTTTTTCACCAAGCTCTATATCTTTAATACCATCATCAGGCTTGAGGTGGATGTCGTGAATCAGATAGCTATTTGAGCAAAAGGGACTGTAAGCCGCATAGCAATCTTCACCATGCCACAAACCAAGGGCACAATTGTGAATAATCCACTTGTGGTAGTTGGCAATTAGAGGTGCCATAACTCTCGCTTTGATTTGAGTTCCTAGTCTTGCTCCCCTAGCTACTTGCAGCATCACTTGATGTTCAACACGATCTGTGTGGATAGCATATGTTCTGCCCTGCTTATGAGCTTCCAGTGCTCCGAGTGCTGCCCAGTCCCCAAACAATCCACCGATGGCAAATTGCAGGTAACGGCAGCGAGTAATCAATTCCGATAAAGTCGCCCGTACTGAACTGTAATAGGTAATGAATTTGACTAATGAATAAGCCCAAGGCAGTGGCACTAGCTCAAATCGATCAGGAATGGCTAGTGCCGCTGTATCACGCCAAACAATCGTTTTGTTCTGTTCGGCTAATGTTTCGGGTATGAGCGGTGCAGCCACAATCAGCGATTCAAAGTTATCAGCCCACTGCTCTAAGCCGTTACCAGCCTGTAACTCACAAAACAATTGGTTCCCTTTGGCTCGAAAAGGAACTGGCAGAACCAGTAACATATCTTTTTGTTTCATGAGAATTTTAAATTACTGTAATAGTTAAGTGATAGGAAGCCCCCAGCCAAAATAAATCGACCTAGTAGCATAGTAGTGAGTAATCAGAAAAACAGTAAAGTTGCCTTAATCTCCTGTCTAATACTCATCAATCCCTTACGTCAAAGACTTCTAGCAAAGCACTGATGAATGAGGTAAGCGATTTATCATTGCTGTAAATTTATCTAAATATCTGCTCATCTGAGGTTTCAATCATCGCCTGCCTTTGACTCTACGCAAAACCTCTTAACTTCTCTAAGCATAAAATGGCTTTAACAACTTGCGTTTAATCCTTCCTATTAGGGTCTTGTCTTGCTGGAGTCGCTCCCACTGGAACTGTTTTTCAAACGGAACCTCTTGCCGATGACGAGCATCCGCAGCGATCCAATCTGCATAAGCCTCCGCAGATTCAAATCCGAGCTTGCGGGCGGTTAGCGACGAATCCTGCCCTAAACCGCCCGAATTTGTCTTTTTATTCATTGGCGATCGCGGGTCATCCATGTTATGGGCGTACAACAGTGGTAGTGGGTAACCACTCACTAAACCGTCGAGCAACATCCTAACCCGATCAACCGGCAAACCGTGGCAATGGGGTGTATTCAACTTATAGCGCAGCAGGTTTTCCTTACGGGCTAGAAACGACTGCCCCGCAATGCTTGTACACCGAAATACTCGTTCGCCTGAGAGATTAACAATATTATGCTGGGCAAGAGTTTCATCCCAATCTTCAGGCATATATATCCAGCAGCCTAGCATACCGAACTTCGGCTCTTGGCGAATCATTGGAGCGATCCGCGCCGTCCAGTCCGCTGGTAGCAAAATGTCGTCATCGATCTTGCCCACTACATCACTCGTAGCAATTTCAAAGAACCACATACAGGGTTCGTACTGCCCGACGTTTTCGCTGTTAAAATGCTGTTTAACGACGCGCGGGTCGTTGATCGATCTGATTAAGTCTGCTGTTCCGTCTTCAGATCCGTTGTCCCAGCAATACAGCCGGAAGTCTGAAGAATTGTTAAACACCATCGGGAGTGTCTTTTCGACATACTCCCGACGGTTCCAGGTGATGAGCAGCAAATCTACTGGTTGAGACATTTATCAAAACCTCCCGTTCCAAAGGCTGAAATTAAATTTAGAAATTACGCAAAATTCATGGTAGATGCGCTGGAGATTTTGACTGGTTAATCGTGTATATTAAGATCCCAGTTGACGGGTATCGCCCTACTTTGACTTTTACTTTTGTGCAATAACCCACGTTACAATTGGCCAATTTTCATCATTATAAGTTGCTATCTTGTGGATAGGATGCCAAGAAGCTTCTGGGATTCCTATAAATCTCATGTCCAACCCGACTAATAACCAAACATATGGATTTCCCCAACCACCTGCATCAATAATTTTGGAGAATTTCCTGCATAAAAGCTTTAAAGCTTCTGGGGTAAAACGCCAAAAATCACCAGGAGCATCATGAATAGGATTAATAAAGCAAGTAGTATGTATCGCTATTCCTCCTGGCTTAAGTACGCGGAGACTTTCATCAATTGCTGATTGAGGATTACCCTCAACGTGTTCTAAAACCTGATCGCTAACAACATAATCAAACTCATTATCCCGAAATGGTAACGACAAAATGTTGTAATCTGGGTAGTTAGCCTCTATTACTTGAGAATTTTTAGTATCAAGTAATTTTTCGCAAAGCGCAGTAGAGTGGCTTATGGAGAGTATCTTTCCACAACGGGAATTATTCTTCATAACTTCCTCTAAGCGCTTATATATAGAGTAACGAGTCAGATGTGGCCCGCATTTTTGCCCCTTCAGAGAAAGTTTCAAAGTATTTTTCAGGACTATTTTAGAAACATCTACAAACATCATCAACTTGTACTTATCTTACTAATAGATTATTGCCAAACTGGTTTTTCGGTAAATTCATCTAAAAATTTTACGTATTATCCGCTTTAATAAATTACCTTGCTCTTGATTACCATTGTAAGGTTTACAAATAGTAGCAATTTTGCTTTCCGAATAGTGAATATCTCGCAAGGCAATAATATTTCCATAAATACTGTTGGATGGGAATACTTCTGTCGCTTCTAATGTTAAAGACTTTAAAGCCAACAACCGTGCCTCACTATTAGCTGCCAAATCAATTATAATAATTTGTTCATAGCCAAGATTACGGATAATTCCCAGCGATTTCATTGTCCCTTCAAGTATCTCTTTAGACCACCCGCCCTTTTTACTATCTCGTGTCCCACCTCCACCATACTCAAACATTAATACTTTGGGTAATAAAGTTTCTTGTAACTCTTGAAGTTGCTGAATAATAGCAAGTTCCATTCCTTCTACATCTATTTTCAAACAAGTAATTTTATGAGCATCGACGTTACTTAGCAACTTAGAAAATGACATAGACTCAACTTGTCTGGCATTTGCTGAACTTCCAAACCAGTCCTTAAGCATAGAACTACGGTTATAATTTTCTTCATTCTTTTCATCCTGACCTACATATATATACACACTTCCATCTACATCAGAAATACAACTTTCGATTAGTTTTATATTGCGATCAAGGCAAATCTGGCGTACCCTATCTGTCGGCAATGGTTCTACCGCAATTGTTTTGAATCTCAACTTATCAAACAACTGAAAGTAAAAGTCGTAAGTACCAACACCAATGTCTATTGTTAAGCCTGACCGTTTGGGATCTACTTCAGGAAGTATTCGACTTAACAGAGCTTGGCAAGCTAGTTCTACAAGCATATATGCACTTCTCCTCATCAAAAATAATTCTTTATGAAAAATATATAAAAATAAATTTTAATTTATTTTTATATATAATTAGCAAATTGATATCAATTCTTCTTGTTTATTGCTGCAATAGCTGATTGATAGGAAGCCCCCAGCCCAAAAGAAATCGACCTAGCAGCACAGTGGTGAGTAAGACGAAAAACAATAAAGTTGCCTTAATGTCCTGTCCAATACTCATCAACCCTTCACGCCAAAGACCATATACCATTACCCCATATAGAGGAAGATCGTAAAAAGCTATAACGATCACCGCTCCTACAATTCCCATCTGGTAAAATCCTAGCGGTAATCCAATACTGATAGTTAGGAAACTCAGCAGGAAACCCAGAGAATTATACATAGGTTTCCCCACAGCTATCAGAGAATAGCCCATAGTACCGTACAGCAAGGTATGCCATAAGCCGAGAGCCAAGATGGGCATCATCCAGCTAGCTTCAGTATACCTGCGATCATACAATGCTAAAATCAGCATATCGCCAAAGCCGATCAGCACTGCGAAGCCTAATGCAAAGGCAACAAGGATATACTTGCGCTTCTGGAGAATCTTGGCACGAAAAGTTTCACGAGGAAGGTCAGCAAGTTTTGAAAGCGTTGGAAAAATTATTGTACCGCTGAGCGCCCTCACTATCTGGCGCGGAATATCAGCTAGCGCAAAGGCAATGCTATAAACCCCCAGCATCTCAATAGAGATTAATTTGGCCAGTATCAGCCTATCAGCTTGCGAAGCCAGAAAGGTTAAAGCCGTCGAAATAAATATCCATTTACCAAAGGTAAAAAGGTCTTGGATGGCATTTTGCTCCCAAGCAAAGCGGTTAGGCACTCCAGGATGCAAGCGATGGCTCCACACCATTTGTAGCATTGTTGAGACAAAGCTTCCGATCACAAGAGCCCAGATGCTTTGATTAAACCATGCCCAGACAATCATCACTGTCACGCTGATAATCTGCCCGCCCAACTGAAAAATTGCCAACTTACCAATAGATAGGTGGCGGTTAAGTGTGGCTAGGGCAGTGGAGTTGAAGCCGGAAATGACTGCGTTTAGACCAACAACTGGGATTAACCACAAAAGCTGCGGTTCTTCATAGAACTTGGCAACTGGCCAAGCGATCGCGATAGAACCAAACCACAAAGCAAAGCCGCGAATTACCTGCAATGTCCAGGCGGTGTTGAGAAAAGCTGGGTCATCTCCCCGCTTATTCTGGATAATGCTCGGACCGATACCGATATCCGAGAACAAGTTTAAGCCAATTATGAAGGTGTTGACCAGAGCCATCAAACCAAACAATTTTGGGAAAAGCAGACGAGTTAAAATCAGGTTACTGCCGAACCGCAAAATCTGGTTTGCCCCATAGCTAGCTATCGTCCAAATTGTCCCGCGCATAGCAAGCTGTTTAAGAGATGACATATTTATTTAGGTGATTAGATAGCTATTTTGGTATTAAAAATTTCCCATGATTAAATTCATCTCATTGCTAATATCGTGAAAGCCAAAATGCCTGGCAGAATATCTGTATAATTAGTATGAATTTTTCCATGTTATCTTGGCTTTATAAATGGGCGTTCAAAAACAAAATAGAATAAATAACAAAATATAAATGCCGCTGGTATACCCACAAATACTCTGAGAAAAATTTGCCCCATCAGGGGAAAACTATATATCTTAGTTATTTCAAACAGTTTTATAAGAACTACAAAATGTACTAAATATAGACTATAAGAAAATTTACTTATTTTTATTAGTAATTTTGATTCCAAAAAACTTAAAAAATTATATTTATGACTGGCTTTATTATAATTTGACAATAAGTTGCAATATAAAATTATTGCCAAAGCTAATGTACCGCCAAAAACATCTATTAACCAGTTATCCTCTGACAAACGTAAATAAATAGGGATATAAATACTAATACCTAGAATAATCAAGGCGGGAAGACATTTAATATAAATTTCTTGGTAAAACTCTTTACTAGATGTTAATTGGGCACCTAACATACCTAATGCAAATAGTTCTAAATACCAAGGGCAAGCCCAATCTAAATTGTATTCACTAGGAAGTAGATAGTGTGGTGAGATGCCAACTAATAATGCTACTAACAGTAAAGTTATAGTTCCACAATAACGCCATATCGGAAGTAGTAAAATAGGAAATAAAAAATAAATTTCCCATTCAGTAGATACACTCCACATTGGACGAATAATTGAATGATTCCAGTCTGGATTTAAATTATGAACAAGAAAAACATGAGATACAAGATTACCAGGGTCAAAATTGGCTAACCATGCTGGGTTATCAATACCATGGATTAAAGACTTTAATCCTGCTGGAGATAATATAAGCATTACTACTCCTAAAATCAGAGCAGCATAATATGGTGGTAAAATCCGTTTTGCTCTCCTTTGTAAGTATCCTATGACACCGCCTTTGAGTTGTTTTTCCGTTGACAATACAACCGGAAGCATTAAACAATAGCCAGACAAAACAATAAAGACACCTACGGCGAAATGCCCAAAACTTGCCCAGATAAATGCGTTATTGAAAAGAGATGATTCAGTAGATAAACCCCAAACTGTAAAATGACCCACTGTTACATAAACAGATGATATACCTCTTAAACCCTCTAAATATTTAATATGTTTATATGGCTGTCCCATTTGAAGAAACCTTTCTAAGAGATTATTTATGATACCCAGAAGTAAGGCAAGGTAAGTAGAAAGTAAACTAAATTAATGTAAAATATCATAATTTAGTAACAATTATAGGTTCAAATTTTACTTTATTGATTGTTAATTTTAAAGCTCTTCAAGCTTAGACTTAAATAGGGCCACTAATTTGCTAGATTCTATAGCAGAATCATGCTGTTGAGCGACACGCTCAACGCCCACCCTACCCATCTGTTCTAACTTTATCACTGGCGACAACAATGCGGCACGCATCGCCTGAGTTAATGCTTCAACATTCCCAGGTGGGACTAACCAACCGCAGACACCAGACTCAACCAGTTCAGGAATCCCAGCTATATATGTGCTGATTACTGGACGACCTAGTGCCAGTGCTTCCATAATCGCCACTGGCAAGCCTTCAGCAAAACTAGGCAGCACCATTGCCCCTGAAGCTAGAATATATTGCTGAACCTGAGAGTTACTAGCCCAACCAGTAATCTCGATGTGGTCTTGAAGACCAAGCTGTGCGATCAAGGTTTCAATCTCGCCCCGCAGGATGCCATCACCCACCATTACTATCTTAAAATGTAATCCCTGGGCTGCTAACTTACTTGCCGCTTCAATCAAAAGCAGATGACCCTTCTGTTCGCTAAGGCGACCAACGCAAACCAAGCGTGGCTGATCCGGTATAGGAATATGTGGCTGATCCAAAAATATCTTGTCTACGCCACAATGTATTATATGAATTTTTGACCAGTGCTGGCGATCGCACCACCGATAAAGTTGGCTTTTGCCGAAGGAACTGACGGCTACTACAAAAGCAGAGCGCTCAATTTTTTCTTTTAAGGCGATCGCTTTAACTTTATCAAACTCTTCAGGTCCATGAACAGTGAAGCTGTAGGGAAGACCACCAAGCGCATTACATAACATCGCTACTGTGGTTGAATTTGTCCCAAAGTGGGCATGAACGTGTTTGATGCCTGATTTAGAAAACCAACATAGTAAAACACACGCTTCAGCAAAATAAGCTAGATGACGCAACGTACCTCGATCTGAACACCAGCCAATTTGGAGCGTTAACCAGAAAGTGCTAAGAAAACGAACAGGTTTGGTTAGGGCAACTCGGAGTAGATGAAACAGCAAGCCTTTTATGCCAACTCCCAAAACAACCTGAGTTTTCTCTAGTTCTAGTTTGTCCGCTTCATCAACGAGATCGGATTCGCAAGGACGGATGCTAAAACGTGCGACACGCATACCGGAAGCCTCAACTCCAGCAATTTCTCGCCGGATGAAGCTATGGCTAACCGTGGGATACTGATTAACTAGGTAAGCGATCATTATTGCTGTAAATTTTTTTAATATTTGCTCTGATGGGGTTTCAATCATCCCCTGCAATTGATTCTACTTTTCTTTAAAGCTCTGATCTATATACATTTGTAACCCAAGCTGAGTGGCTGCTTTACTGCAAATTTCTAATCACTTAGTAGTCAAATTTCGTAAGTCACAGACAAGTAGTGTTAAATTTTGGGAGTAGGTAAGCTCGAAAAATTAAAAAATTAATAAGCCAGTGATTATAGTTATTGATGTTGTTTTATTTATAATTGCGCTGGCACTGCTCGTGCCGATTACAGTTTTTTTCATTGAGTGCAGCGCAGCACTTTTACCTAGCCGATCTCAGGCATGGGATGTTAGTTTACCCAAGCCAAGAATTGCTGTTTTGGTTCCAGCACACAATGAAGCACCTGGAATTGGTGCAGCTCTGGAGACATTACTGCCACAATTATCAGAGCAAGATCGGTTGGTAGTAATTGCGGATAATTGCACTGATGATACAGCAGCGATCGCTCGGAGGCAAGGCGCAACGGCAATTGAACGAATTGATCCCCATCTCAGGGGTAAAGGATATGCCTTAGACTATGGTTTGCAATTCCTCGAAGGAGATCCGCCGGAAGTAGTTGTGGTTGTCGATGCAGACTGTTTTGTTCATGAAGGCACAATAGACAAAATTGCTCGACTGGCGGATGCTTTCGGAAGACCTGTCCAGGCAACCAACCTCTTAGTACAACCAGCTAACCCACAGCCAAGGGATGCAGTTTCAGCACTAGCTTTTATGGTGAAAAACTTAGTTCGTCCTAGGGGTTTGCAGCAACTAAGTTTGCCATGCTTATTAAGCACGGGTATGGCTTTACCTTGGTCGGTAATTCGCCCAACTTCTATGGCTAGTGGGAATATTGTCGAGGATATGCAGATCAGTGTAGATCTGGCGATCGCCGGACATACTACAATGTTTTGCCCAGATGCTCTAGTTACAGGGCGTTTGCCACAGCAGGAGCAAGCTGCCTCCGGGCAACGCAGGCGATGGGAGCATGGGCATTTGCAGACTTTACAAACACAAGTTCCCCTGCTGCTAAAAGCGTCTGTTGTTCAAAAACGTTTTGATTTGTTAGCGATCGCGCTAGACTTGTGCATCCCTCCCCTGTCGCTGTTAGTAGTAATGTGGCTAGTTGCTATGGGGGGAGCGTTATTAACGGCAGCCTTGGGAGCATCATGGATACCTGGTATTATTTTAATAATAGAAGGATTTTTGATTTTATTTTCCATTCTTGGGGCTTGGGCTAAGTTCGGCCGTGCCGACATACCCGTGCTGACACTTTTGGCTGTACCTTTTTACATTATTTGGAAGATTCCACTCTATCTAGCTTTCCTAGTGCGACCTGAAACAATGTGGATTCGGACACCACGAGATACAGCCGATACTCCAGAATCTTAAGCAATTGACACTCCCTGCTCTCTCATTAACAGGTATTTTCCACGATTTTATACCGTGTTAAACTTACCCAAAAAAGCAATCTCGGATTAGTTAGTGGTTTTTTACTCAGCCATTGGAAGTAAACCTCAACACAATTTACCTTTTAAGCTATGGTATCGTTGGGAGCTTAAAAAAGGTTAGACCTTCAGCAAGAATAAATCGCATTTCAGGCGTAGCAAAAATTTTAGGATATGCAGATAAAAGACTTCTTTGAACGCGTTTACGCGATCAATCTACCTTACCGGAAAGATCGCTATAGGCAAATGGCGCAGGAACTGGAAAAAGCAGGGATGCCCCTTTCCCCAAATAAAGTCGAAATATTTCCCGCTATCCGACCGAACGATGCTAGAAATTTTCCCAGCGTTGGGGCGTTAGGGTGCTTCCTGAGCCATCTATCTGTCCTCAAACAGGCAAAAAAAGATGGGTTAGCTAACGTTCTAATTTTAGAAGATGATCTAGTAATTTCTGAACAGTTCCGGACGGAGCAAGCAGCTATTGTTGAGCAGTTGCGAGCGGTTGATTGGGGATTTGTTTACTTTGGACACCGTGAAGAGGTCGCGCAAGCGTCGCTTGTTAAACTTGATCCGTTCTCCCTCCCAATAATAACGACACACTTCTACGCAGTGAACGGCAACATTCTTGATCGGCTACTTTGGTTTCTTGAGGAATTGCAACGGCGACCAGCCGGACACCCTGAGGGTGGCCCGATGCATCTTGATGGAGCATATTCGACCTTCCGTATGCAAAATCCTGATATTATGACATTGATCGCGTCTCCGAATTTAGGGTGGCAGCGTTCCTCGCGCAGCGACATTTATACGAATGCCTGGTTTGACCGCATACCTGTATTCAAGCAATTAGCAAGTGTCGCAAGGGTAGGTAAGGAATTGCTCTTGAATCGTCACTCCAGGTTATAAATTACTGAATATGTCTAACACTCCTACCATAGTAGTCTGTAGCCCAGGGTCTTCTTCATGGCGGTGGTATGAAGCCGACACCATTGGTAAAGTTCGTTGGTTCTTCCACACAGAAGAGCCAACATCGTTTCTAGACAAGGCAATCAAGAAACCGAACCTAGCACGCATCCGCTCGGCTGTTCGCTGTGTTGAAGAAGCCAAAAGCCAAGGAGCCGACGCTATCGTTGCCCATAGCGATCGTACTACTTACTGGGTCTCAGCAGCCATGAGGTTGCTTAAAGCAGATATGCCTCTGATCGCCTACTCATTCAATATGCCTAAGCTGTATACGGGGTTGCGCTTTTACAGCTTGAAAAAGGTGGTCACTCCTGTCAGGCGGTTTGTCGTACATTCGCAGTTTGAGCGGCAGCAATACTCTAAATATTTGCAATTGCCTATCGAGCGTTTTGATGTAGTTCGTTGGGGTGTACAAGTACCAAATATAGAGAACTACGAGCCACCACTGATCGATGGTTCCTATATCTGTGCTATTGGCAAAGACCGCCGTGACTACGGTACGTTAGTTCGTGCAATGGAGAAGTTGCGGCATTTAAAGCTCGTTATTGTTGCAAAGCCGTATAACTTAGCAGGTATAGATATTCCGAATAACGTGAAGGTGCTTTACGATATTCCGTTACATCAGGCAATGAATATTCTAAAGTACTCGCAGTTCATGGCGTTGCCACTGGATGGAGAAGACGTGCCTTGTGGGCATATCACATTAGTCTGGTCAATGCTCTATCGTAAGGCATTTGTAGCTACCAAATCGGCAGGCATTACAGATTATATTCCTGATAACTACAATGCTCCAGAGGTTGCTGCATTTGATGTAGACGGTTGGGTAAATGCCTTACGTGAGATGGCCGATAATTTGCAGCGTCGCCAACGTTGTGAGGATCTGGGCGATCGCTTCGCCCGTATGTACTGTTCCCATGAAGCAGCACTAAAGGGGTGCTGTGAAGTCCTACGAAAGGAGGGGTTAACTATCAATCTGGAGTTTTAGAAAAAATAGCATAATTTGGGATTATACAAAGGCCGTATGGGGTATCTGCAACGTAGTTTATTAATAAGTGAGTGACACTAATATAAGCCGAAACAAATAAATGAACTCATTATAAAATCGTGCTTATGCTGAATGTACCACCCTTAACTTAGTACCATTCTGCCTAGGGACGAGGTTAGTGCAGCATACATCTAAGCGTTATACCAGTTATTTTTTATCCAGCAAAATTGCCGTTTCTCCTAGTTTTGTATTAGTAAACATAAAAATTCTTTCTTGTAACATTAAAGAAATTGCTTGCCATTTCTCTAATAAAGATAAATCAAGATTTATTAATGCTGAATCTGTAACATTATTTCTTTTTTTAATGTCTATAGATGCTTCTATCATCCATGGTTTTATTATTTCATTAATTGACATTTTACCAAAAACCTTTATCTCACTAAAACCATCAGGATTATTACATTGTTTAAGATTCACTCGCCAGGCGTATTAAAAATATGGTCTCTAAGATTTTGATAGAGAATTTCGCCATTAGTATTACACAAATAACATTTATCTATAGAGTGGGTTTTTATTTTTATACTCATAATTAGCTTGTGTCTAAATAGACTTTAACTTAATGATTTTAGCTGGTATTCCAACGGCTGTAGCTCCCTCTGGCACGTCACCAAGAACTACAGAATTAGCTCCAATTTTAGCATGGTCTCCAATACTTACCAGACGAATAATTTTTCCCCAGCAGCAATATTAACATGACCGCCGATTTTAACTTCGTTAACAATTGTTACTTGTTGAAAAATCAGGCAATTTGAGCCAATAGATGCACCTGGGTGAATCTTTGAGTAATACTATTGATTCTTGAATTTCAGACGGTTCTGAATCATTAAGTAATTTTGCCAGTTGTGCAATTGTTGGTGCTTCAATAAGGGTGAATATACGTCAGATCTACTCGCTGCAAATTGCGTTGTTTGGCAATTTCAGCTAAGTAGGTGAGCATACGATGCTCAACACCTCGCCCTAAGACGTCCCCAATATGATCACCGTTAGTTGGTAGCTGAATAGTCAAAACTTCTGGGCAGTTTGCTTGAACTTCGGCACATTCAACAGGGTTATTGTCGATAAAAGTAAAGCTGTCTCAACCAAGATTTAGCTCATTGGCTAAAGATTTAATATTCTATGATTTTGGCATCCAGTTAATTCGCCAAGATATGATATGCTCTCGTTTTAAGAGCATATCTGCACGCTTTTCAAATAATTCCCACACATCTGACTCATTATTTTTGTTACATAGACAAATGAGCATTCCAACTTTTTGTTGCGCTATCATCAATTCTTGAAGCGCTTTCCAGCCAGAATTTATTTCAATTCCCATTAGTCATGATAATTTTGGCGGGAATACCAACCGCAGTTGCACCAGGAGGAATATCGGATAAAACTACAGCGTTGGCACCGATGTTCACGTCATCGCCGAGGGTAACATTGCCAAGAATTTTTGCACCAGCGCCGACGTTAACGCGATCGCCCAATTTCGGCGCATCGAACGGACTATCCAAGTAGCGATTCCCCAGAGTCACACCTTGTCGGATAATACAATCGTCGCCAATCGAACAATTTCCATGAATAACAATGGCACCTTGATGTTCAATGATTACGCGACGACCCAGCTTAACAGTGTAAGGCAAATCAATTCCATAAGTATTTCTAACTTTTCGATACAACGCCCGGTAGAGAATGCTGAATGGAGCGCGAATTATTAATGGTTTGAGCTTCATTCTCCAGACACCAAAGCGCTGAATTGCTACTGCCCGAAAGCCAGGTTTAGTCCAATCACGTCCATGAGCAATCCAGTCTTCTTTTATCTGTTGCCATAACCCCAGAGCCGTGGTTTCTGGTTGATTAAAATTTGATATAAAATTCGGCTCTGTCACCATAATCTATCTCTACTGCTTCAGCGTTGGCTAGATTGATATTTTTTAAGAAATACACTATTACGGAGGAAATCACTCAGGAATTTTGGTGGATCACGATCCGGTTTGCCTTGAACTCCCCGGCGCAAGGTCCACAAGGCAAAACCAAAAGTCCAAAATGCGTCCGCTAAAGCCGTGTACAGCCAACCATAATTCTTGAGAAAATACCGTTGCCTGGAATCAAACCAATACTGTGGTCGCCGCTTAGGTGGACGCTTATTATCAGTCACACCTGAGCTTTGCCCGACTAGATGCACAACCCGACTTTCAGGCACATACCAGCAACTCCATCCGTGTTTGTTAGCCTGTAGGCAAAAGTCCATTTCTTCGTAATACATGAAATATTCTTCATCTAGCAAGCCAACCGCTTCAAATACCTCACGACGGACAATCATACTCGCCCCGGCAACCCAATCTGTTTTACAGGGTTGTGCTGAAATTGGTGGCGCAATCATCCACTTTGACAATAATTTTGAGACTACTCCTAGACGCAAGCCTGAGTCTAACTCGCTGAATACCGTAGGAAAACGAAAAGCTGACTCCTGCGGAGTGCCATCTAAGTCTTCCAAACGACTGCCAGCCATTCCCACCTCTGGATTTTTATCCATAAAATCCATTAGCGCCTGTAAAGCCCCAGGGTAAACAATTGTATCTGGGTTGAGCAACAAAAAGTAAGGCGGTGGATTAGGAGAATTGAGTGCTGGGCGGATGACCGCGTTATTACCAAAGGCGAATCCTCCGTTGCATTGGAGTGGCATTAGGGATGCCCAACTATCCCAATTCTCAGTTGCGATCGCCTCTGCAATTTGCTCAACTGATTCATCTCCAGAAGCATTATCGGCGACTACAACATCAATGCCGGATAAAGACTTTACTTCATCGACTAAAGAGCGCAAGCAATCTATTGTCAAACTGGGCGTTCGGTAGTTGACGATAACTACAAGCAATTGCGTCGGGTTACTTGACCCAGTTGTATTAGACATAGAAAACTAGCAAATTCAATTGCCACGACTAATTATTATACTCCTCAATTAAGCAGCCCTTACTGAAGACTTTTCACGACAACTTGAGATTGTTGTGATTGAAGATTTGTGATTAATTCTTGAGCCACAAACTCTTGTTGCAATTCTGGCTGCGTTATTGCTGGTATGCTGGATAAACTAATTTTTTGCTGTACAACTAACCAAAAGAAAGGAAGATCTTCTATTAAATACCTTTTTGCCAGTCGCTTTGGTTCGCTTAAAAGTCTATGTAGCCACTCTAAACCTAGAACACTCATCCAGCTTGGCGACCTCTTTTTGCAGCCAGCAGCAAAATCAATTGATGCACCTAACGCCAAAAAAATTTTGACATTTTTTAACTGATCTTTATACTTTGCAATCCACCTCTCTTGTTTTGGCATACCCACTCCTACTACTAAAACATTAGCCCCCGATTTATTAATCATGTCAACTATTTCTTGACATTCTTTTTCATTTTTTTCAAAACCAAAAGAAGGGGAATATGAAGCGACTACAATTTCTCTGCCAGTTTGAATATTTAAGTTTTCTTGAGCTTTTTTTGCTACTCCTTCAGCCGCTCCTAATAAAAATATTTTAGTATTAGGATTGTGCTGATTATACTCACAGAACTTAGGAAGCAGGTCAGATCCACTAATTTTTTCTTTAATAGGAGTGCCTAAATACTTAGCCGCATACATGACTATCTGACTGTCACATACTTTATAGGTGGCACTGTTATAAACTTCCAATAACTCTTGATTTTTTTGTAGTTTTACCAAATGGTCTACATTTGGCGTAAATACAATCCCGCCATATAAATTTAATTTTTCCAGCAATTCTTGTGTTGAAAAATTATCAATCAATACATTAAGAATATTAATTTTTTTCATCTTTACACCTACCAGAATATTGGATATTTGTTTAAAAAAATTACTTGCCAATAAAAACTTCTATAGTCAATGACCATATAATACCCAATCAGCCAAAATATCAAAATCCGGGAAATTACTGAATTTTTTTATGGGCTAAAAAACCTAAATTATTTACAGAGTTTTGGTTGAAGTTTTTCTTTATAAAAGCCAAAGGTAAAATAGTATGTAAGTTGCTGCCGCAATTGCTTGTGCCAATAAAACTTTATTTGTCCTATTACACTGGGAAATTTACTGAGAACACAAAACAGAGCATAAACCCAGGCATCATTAAAACTATAGTTGCGCTGCTGCATACGATGAAAAATGCGATAAGTCAGCAGTGGGTAAGCACCCAAAAGCAATAAGCTTAAGCCATCTGTTGTCCATACCATCCCCAATGCCAGCAACGGTAAGAGCAACCCCCAGAAGCAGATACTCAGGCTTTCCTTAACCCAATGACGCTCCTGAGTATTACCGTGTAACCAAGCACCCTCTGCATAGGCATGACCTCCTCTCAAAGCACGCTTCCACCACTGGTGGAAATGAAGCATTTGCACATCATGCAAGGTCATCTCGGCATCTACGCGCAGAATCTTCCATCCCTGCTGGCGCAGCCGCAAACACAATTCTGGTTCCTCACCAGCAACCACAGTAGGATTGAAACCGCCTACTGATCTGAAAGCTTGTACGCGCATCATGGCATCACCACCACACGCCTTAGTTTCGCCGATCGGTGTATTCCACTCGATATCGCACAAGCGATGGTAAACCGATAGTTGCGGATATTGCTCACGCCGCCTACCACAGACGATCGCAATATTAGGTTGGGCTTCAAGTTCAGCTTTGGCGCGTTCTAACCAACCTTCAACTACTTCGCAGTCGCCATCAACAAATTGGACAAATTCAATCTGGGGATATGCTTGCAGCAGATAATCAAACCCTGCATTTCTGCCACGTGCAGCACTAAAAGGTGTAGATAAGTCGAGTTCTACCACATTTACATTGAGCGATCGCGCCAAGTCGACACTGCCATCGGTAGAGCCAGAATCTACATATACTATATGTGCTACTTTTGGGATCACTGAAGTCAAGCACTCGCGCAGGCGTTGACCTTCATTTCGTCCGATTGCAACTAATCCAACTCGACTCACAACTTACCTCCTGGCAATTTCTGACTTGAAGCAAATTTAGTAAGCGCCTGTTTTCTTCAAAACAACTACAATTGTTTTCAGCAAAATCTTTAAATCTAATAAAATTGACCAGTTTTCAATGTAGTAAGTATCTAAACGTACTACTTGTTCAAAATCTGTAATGTTTGAGCGACCAGAAACTTGCCAAAACCCTGTTATTCCAGGTAATACTGCGTGACGTATGTAGTGACGCTTAGAAATTTTTTCTATATCCCTGAGAGCAAAAGGTCGAGGGCCAACTAAGCTCATATCTCCCAGCAAGACGTTAAATAATTGTGGTAATTCATCTAAACTAGAACTTCGCAAAAACTTACCTACACGGGTAATTCTTGGATCATCTTTGAGTTTAAATAAAACACCATCCTTCATTTCATTTAATTGTTCTAATTCTTTATGCCTTTCGTCTGCATCAACAACCATTGTCCTAAATTTCCAAATGGTGAAAATTTTGTTATGCAAACCCATACGTTCCTGCTTGTAAAAAACTGCTCCGGGGGAATCTAGTTTTATGAGCAGGGCAATACACAAAAATAATGGTGCTGTCAAAATTATTAATAAAGCCGCAAAACAGATATCACATATTCTTTTAAATAAAATTCTAAATAGGTACAGACTTGTAAAGCTACTTGCCTGCAAAAGATCATTAATAATTCCAGAGTTATGAGAATAAAGCATATTTTGTTTACCCAGCTAGCTAGTACGTCTGTATGTATAATCTTTAAATTTTTTCGCACATAACATAAAAACTCTTTTGGCGCAAGCTTTAGAGGTTTTTGAAGTTGTTATGGGCTATTTTTCTGAAAGTTTCACTTAAGTAGGCTTTCAGGCGGCAAATATCATTCTTATGGTAGAGGCTTAATTAAATATACAATACCGAATCAGCCAAAATATAAAAATCCGAGAAATTACTGAAATATTTTTTTATCGGTATAAAAAGCTTAAAAGCAGATTAGCCAGCCAGTTAGCCATTTAAAGCTTTTTTGTCACTAAGTAGCTCCACCTTAAATAAACATAAAATCAAAAATCTCCCCCTGCCTGTGGATAGAGAAGGGCTGGGGGGTGGGGTTTTAGGTTTAACTAAATGGAACTACTTACAGCGGTTCCTGCTGTATTGAAGTACACTAAGTGACCTCAATATCTAGAAAACTGGTTTGCTCATTGCTGTTACTGTGCCTCATAACAGCAGGAACCGCTGTAGCTAAAGAAGTTGGGCGAATTACCGACCAACCTAAAGCCATGCCTGTACTTAATCAGCAAGGCAAACTTAATCAGCTGTTGTGTTTCGCGCATTTTATGTTTTAGGGAGAGAGGACAAGAGGGTTTGATCACTTTTCTCAAGAGTTAAAAACCTACAAATGAAATGCGCCTTAGCTTTTGCTGCAAACCTTTGGGACAAACTAAATTTTTACCAAAAACGTCCGTGCGGAAATATTCCCTGCTTGAAATGGGCTAGTTTTTGCTGTATATACGGACTTTTTCTTAAACATACCCGTAAAATCACTGATGTTTTTGGAAAATGTATTCTAGCATACATCTATCGAAAGTATGATTTACAACTTGACAGGTATCTCTACATAGGTATAATTAGGGAAATAGCATCTACAACTGGGTTATTCACAGCAACAGCAAATTACTGCTCCTTGCCATACTCAGTAAGCATTCGGATATTTATACCTTGTTTTGAATATTTTTTATGAAACTGGGCAAGGTGTATGAGATTGTAAAAAATTGCCGAACAGGGTTTTTACAGGCGTTTAAACAAATTTTTGTGGGGATGACATCCTATTAAATGAATTCAGTTGACGCAGTAAATTAGGCAATTTAGTCCCAGACACACAAGTTATCCATTGTATTTTTATTAATTTGGAGAAATTGAGATGAAACTGATGAAATTGGCTGTAATTTTAGGATTGGCTGGCTCAAGTTTAGCTATGTTTAGCAGCCCTGCACAGGCGTTCAAGCTATTTTTTGACAGTAAATCCCAAACAACAATTAATAGTAATATTGCATATGCCTTTAACTTTTCTCTTTTATTAGAACCAGGCGATAGTACCTCAACCAGTTCAACAAACCGTACGAAAGTAAGTTTCACTTTTGCAAATCCAACAGTGCCAACCATTACAGGCACCAATGCTCCCACTACAAACTCTGCTAACCAAAGATATTTTAATGATGTAGATCCTACAGTAGAGGAAGAAGATGGTCTGGTGCTTGATGAATATGGACGTCAAACAATAACACAGATATTTCAAGCAGTCAGATCCGCTTCTTATGGCAATGCTGCTGTTCCTAATAACAAATACCTTTTCACTGTATTTTTACAGTCACCTAATACACCAGTAACGTCAGCGTGTATTGGCTCAACCTGCTATAAAGACCCAGGTGGTTTTAAGCCAGGCGGCTCGGCGTTAGCCTCAGTTCCAGAAGCTGAATCAGCTTTAGTACCTGTACTTGTTTTAGGATTTGGTTATTTGTATAGAAGCAAAAAGCGGAAAAATCTTCAAGTTGTTGCAACTCAGGATCAAGAACGTAGTTTAGTTTAACTATGAGGACAATTAACCATAGCTTAATTAAGTCTCTAAACACCTACCAATTCTGGTTGTTAACTTTAGCGGGAGGCTTAATAGCTATCAACCTCAGCTTGCAGATGAAGCTTACTGGAGACTTTATCTATCTAAGTTTTAGTCTACTTTTATGGGGTGTTGTCTTATCTCAGTTATGGAAAAAACGTCACACATTAAACTTAAGTAGTGGCGTTTTCTCTACTTCGATGGGATTAGGACTCATTGCTTTTATACTTCTCAGGAGTCTATTTACCGCTAGGGTGTCGCTGCTGTTTGCCTTTTCGCCTGTGCTTTCAGCACTAGGTTTGATGTGGCTTGCTTCTGGATTTAGAGGATTTAAGCAATATGGGCAAGAACTACTACTTATAGTAGTTTTAAGCATACCTGAGAGTTTAGTTTCACAGTTATTTGACCCATCTAACCTGACAGCTAACTTTGCCACATATATACTGTCTCACTTTGGGTTTAAAGCTTATTTCCAAGGAATTAATATTGTCCTGAACACCGGAAGCGTAGAAGTTTTACAACAGTGTTCTGGCTTAGTTAATATGCTTTTATTATGGCAGTTAGCAATGTTTTTTATAGTAATCTTCCCGACTGACTTAGCAAAAAAGATTTTTGTGCCTGTTGTAGGTGTCGTTGTGGGATTTATAATCAATGCAGTGCGAGTTGCTATACTAACTGTTTTAATCACTAACTCACAAGAAGAAGCATTTCACTACTGGCATGATGGCAATGGTGCCCAGCTATTTGTGCTGATGTCGGTAGTAGTATTCGGGGTGTTTTGCTATTTTTTAGTTGAAAATGAACCTGCTAATCCCGAACCGATATAAAGACCTTGATAAATGAGCTTCCTGAAACAGTGGCGAATGCCGTTGCTAGTCATCACCAATGCCTTTGCTATCTTGGTTCTGGGCAAGGTCATCTTAGATCCATCTATTGTCAAGGATACCTCAACTACTTTTGAGTTTCCCTCTGTGGTGCCACTACCACAATGGCAGCTAATAGAGAGCAAGGCTCTACCAGGACGCAATTTGCGTATGCCTGGAAAGCAGTATCGCTATATTCAGAATCAACTACCACTAGATATAGATATTCGCTACGTCATTGAAACTGATGGAAATATTAAGCAGCTTATAGGTAAGCATACTTCTATCAATTTTTCCACTGCTGAACCTACGCTGAGGATACGTCAGCAACCAGGGGTAGGTTTTTACGGTGTCTATGTTGACCAGGAAAGAGCGTACCTAGATGCCTGTATCAATGCACGGGGAAGCAGTACCTTTACTTCTGAACAATTTATCGACAATAGGAAGCGTTATGAGTTGCAGTTCAATCGCCTGCTGGCTTATTTAATCGCTGACCAATCCTTGCGGGAGCGGCGTTGCCTTTGGAGTCATTTGTCTATACCCTTAAATGATTCCTCAACAGAGACAGCGTACCACAACTTAGAAACCGCTTGGTTTTCCTGGTATAAGTGGTGGAGTCCCCGCTTTCCTAAATAGGTAAATTTCCGCCCATAGTACTCATGTAAAATTAAGGTTCCCCCTGTGACTGCATCAAAAAAAACTCAATGGGATTCGAGTTCTCTGCTTGCCCTAGTCGGCTACAGCCTATTAGGTTTAACATTATTTGATATTCTTGATATTTTTATACCACCGAAGTTTCTCGACCCTGCCTGGGAATTTGAGGCGCTAGGAAATGTGATAGAGCGTGTTCCTTTACCTTTGTTGGCGCTAGGTCTAATTTTATATTCAGAAACAAAACCTTTGCGGAGAAATTTTATATCCAAGCTTTCCCTGGTATTGGGACTGCTATTTTTCTTAATGGTGCCTTTATTTATCAGTGACACTTTGCGACTAAACGCTCAAAACGAGCAACAAGCTGCTGGGCTATTCAGCCAACAGCAGACTCAAATCCAACAGGTAAAAAGCCAAATCACCAACGCGACAACCGCGCCAGAATTGGAAAATCTGCAAAACCTGCTTAAACTCCCAGCTAGCAATCTCAACAGTAATAACCCTGAGCAATTAAAAAAGCAACTACTTGCAAAAGTTGCCGAAGCTGAAAATGCCTTAACTGTGCAAACTCAAGCAGAGCAAAGAAGGTCGCGCAACGTTCTGCTGAAAAAATCTCTTAAATGGATCGTGGCAGCATTAATTTCTGGCTTTGTATTGATCACAATGTGGGTGAAAACACGCAAATGAAATTGAGCATCCCCGTATTAAGCTGTTGTGTTTCGCGCATTGTATGTTTTAGGGAGATAAAGGGAGGAGAGAGGAGAGAGCGGAAGAGAATTTGATAACTTTTTTCTCAATTAAAAATGTACAATTTCAATGCGCGTTAGCTTACAACTTCTATCAATTCTGGTGGCAAGGGTTAGGGTTATAGGGAAAAATACTGATTTTTATACAAATATTTTGAATAAAAAAGCTACTAAATGGGTATCTCCGTAATATCCACATTGCGCTGCTCGCGTAGAAGGGAGAAGATGGTAGAAGAAGTGCAGTTAATACTCGTAGATTTACTTATGTGTCTCTTGCTATTTAATGGATAATTTTTTATCCTCACCCTTAACAAATCGTTGTTTAATTTTTTAGTAGACGTTATCTACCAACTAATTAGAGTAGAGCGCATCTATGCCAGTATATCTGATACCAAATGCGTCCTAATTATTTCCTGAAAAGAGCCTAGCAAGCTGTATATATTAATATTATTTGTCTCAGTGGACACTCCTCAGCAACGATTTTTTAGCTAAGATAGATATTTAACTCTTAGCGTTTTAGCTACAATAAGCCAAAATAAATAAATAACACTTTCAGGGTAATTCTGCCAACTACTATGTAAATTTTGATAATCACTCGTAGGTTTTTCGTAAAAGATTCATCTAAGCCAGAAAAAAAAATGGAAACCGAACAAACCTCTAAGATTAAAGTTTTACCGAATATCAAGCCAGTCAGACAATTACAGGAATTGCCATCAATAGACAAAGATGAGTACATTTCTCCGTCGCAAAAAACAGTAAATCTGCTTCCCCTGTGGAGGACTATTCGGCGGAAAGCTGTTCTGATAGCTGGGGTTACAAGTTTAGCAACTGTTGCAGCCGTGCTTTTGTTGGGGAAGGAACCGCCTTTATATCAAGGTGACTTTCAGCTTTTAGTCGAGCCTATAACAAATGAGGCAAAAAGTAACGATCCCAGTGCCATTACTCGCTCAGAGAAACAAGCGCCTAACTTTAGTGTGGACTATCCAACTCAGGTGGCGATTTTACAGAGTCAGAAGATGCTGTCTGAAATTGTTCAGCAAGTTCAAACACAGTATCCCAGTTTTAACTATGGGGAATTAAGACAGGGATTAATGGTTGGACGAGTAGGAAAAACTCCATCTGATAATACAAAGATTATTCAAGTTATTTATCAAAACCAAAATCCCAAAATAGCTCAATTTGTTCTCGAAAAAATTGCTGAAAAATATTTAAAATACAGTCTTGATGAACGCAGAAGTCGCATTGGCGAGGGAGTGAAGTTTATTGACAGCCAAACCCCCGCGTTGCAAAAACGAGTAGATAACCTGCAATCGCAACTACAGATACTGCAAAGACAGTACAAGCTGACCGATCCTAAACAAAATGGAGAAGAATTATTTGCCCAAACTCGTCAAATCGCAGGAGAAAAATCAGCAGTCCAAAGGCAGCTACAAGAGTTAAGTAGTCTCTACACGAACTTAAATAAACAATTAAACTTAACCCCCGATGAAGCAATTGCAGCATCGGCTTTGAGTGAAGATCCTATATATCAAGAGGCAGTTGGCAAACTCAGGGAAGTAGAAGGTCAGATTGCCGTAGAATCCACCCGATTTACGGCAGAGAGTCCACCTATGCAAGCCCTAGATGCCAAACGGCAAAGTTTAATAGCTTTACTGAATCAGGAATCACAAAGAATTGTAGGGCAACAAGGACTAAATACATCGAAGAACTTCCAAGGGCTGGGATCACAAAGTACGGTTCGTTTAGAACTTATTAAGCAACTGGTAGATACACGTAACCAAATACAAACCCTACAGGTTCGCAATCAGGCGCTGGCACAGAGTAAAGATGCTTTTGAGCAAGCAGCGCGGCAATTTCCCGATGTGGCACGGCAGTATACAGCGATACAGCAACAGTTAGAGCTTACTACCCAGACGCTTAACCAACTTTTGAGTCAGCGAGAAACACTGCGAGTTGAGTCCGCTCAAAATCAAGTGCCTTGGGAATTGGTTTCTCCGCCTCAGATAGCTATAAATGCGGTTGGTCTTCCCATATCCGAAAAGGGTGATTCTAGCAAGAAGCTGATGATGGTAGTGATGTTAGGCTTGGCTTTGAGTATAGTAGCTGCTGTACTTTTAGAAAAGTACTATGATATTTTCTACACATCCGAAGACCTGAAAGATGCGGTTAAATTGCCTGTTTTAGGAGAAATTCCCCTCGATAAAAGTATTCAAGAGTCACCGGATGCAACCGCCTTAGAGGGGGATCTTGCAGGAAATGAGGAAGTTAGTGGTAATAATTATTTCTTAAAAGCATTCGATTCACTCTACGCCAACATCCGTTTTCTCTTCTCCGATCAACCAGTTCGCTCCTTGACAATTTGTTCAGCTTGTGATGGAGATGGCAAGTCCACGATCGCTCTACACATAGCCGAAACTGCAGCATCTATAGGTCAGCGCGTTTTATTGGTAGACGCTAATTTTCATGAACCTGAGATCCACAATATGTTGGGCATAACGAATTATAAAGGCTTAAGCGACCTGCTTTCTAAGAAAATGGCTCCTAATGAAGCGATTATGCGATCGCCTCAAGTAGATAATCTTTTTGTGTTAACTTCTGGTCAAGCCCTGCCGAACTCTAGCAAAATACTAGGGTCTGCTCAAATGCAGTATCTAATGGAAAACTTTCAGGCAACGTTTGATTTGGTTGTTTATGACACACCACATCTTTCTGCTGCTATGGATGCAAATTTTATAGCTACTCATACAGATGGTATATTGATGGTTGCAGGAATAAACAAGACTAAGCAGTCTACACTAAAGCAAGTTATAAATCAATTAAACACTTTTGGCTTACAAACTCTAGGTGTAGTTGCTAATTATGTTACGAAAAGCCCAAGTAAGTTAAACAGCCTTTAAGAAGGTTAGTAGTAAGTAGGTGGTGAGTAAGGCGATTTGTTCGGATCGTTTGGATCTCCAATTCAGCTAATGTGCTTGCCAAGATTGGGCAGTTCTCAGGTAGTTGAAAGATTTCAAAGTACAAAATCATACTTTGTCGATTGATTTTTGCGGATTAGGTTGCACCTACATAATTAAACTCTTTACGCTAAGGTACAGGTAAGATTAACCCGTTAACATTGTTCTCCTCAAACTTGAGTGACATGGGGTTGTCCTTATGTATTGAAATTATTTTTACAAAACTTTATAGATCAGCTGAATAATCAGAATTTTTCAAACTAGAGCTATACATCCCCAGCAAAATTTACCACTACCCCCCAGTCACTTTTATCATAGGGACAGCTTAATGAATTCTTAATCAACTATTTAATAAATGCTGACCCGTATCAAAGAGATAGCTGAAAAACTAGCACCACGCTTAATTGAAATCCGTCGCCACATTCACTCCCACCCAGAATTAAGCGGTCAAGAATACCAAACTGCCGCCTATGTTGCTGGTGTGCTGTCTTCTTGCGGTATCCATGTGCAAGAATCTGTGGGTAAAACTGGTGTGGTCGGGGAATTAAAAGGTGATGGTACAGACTCGCGGTTGCTGGCAATTCGTACAGATATGGATGCGTTGCCCATTACTGAACGCACAGGACTAGATTTTTCTTCCCGTCAACCAGGAATTATGCACGCTTGTGGGCATGATGTTCACACGACGGTAGGTTTAGGTACGGCAATGGTACTGTCGCAGCTTGAAGAAAACTTACCAGGAAATGTGCGGTTTTTATTTCAACCAGCAGAGGAAATTTCTTTAGGCGCTAGCTGGATGGTAGCAGATGGCGTGATGGAAAAAGTCAACGGGATTTTGAGCGTTCACGTTTTCCCTTCTATCCCCGCAGGTTCGGTAGGTATTCGCTATGGCGCGTTGACGGCGGCGGCAGATCATTTAGAAATTACAATTATGGGAGAATCTGGGCATGGTGCGCGTCCCCATGAGGCAATTGATGCAATTTGGATTGCTTCACAAGTGATTACTACGCTTCAGCAAGCTATCAGTCGTACACAGAATCCTTTGCGTCCGGTAGTGTTAACTATTGGTAAAATTAATGGCGGCAGGGCAGCGAATGTGATCGCAGATCATGTAGAGTTGGTGGGAACTGTGCGATCGCTACATCCAGAAACCCACGCCAATTTACCAGAATGGATTGAGCAGATTGTTAAAAATGTCTGCCACACCTACGGCGCTACCTGTGAAGTGAAGTATGAGCGGGGTGTGCCTTCTGTACAAAATGATACTATGCTGACGCAGTTGGTGGAGGGAGCAGCAAGAGAAGCTTGGGGAAGCGATCGCGTTCAAATTTTACCAGAGCCTTCATTAGGTGCAGAAGATTTTTCTCTATATTTAGAACACGCGCCTGGAATGATGTTTCGCTTGGGTGTCGGGTATCCTGACAGAAATAACTACCCATTGCACCATCCACAGTTTCAAGTTGATGAATCTGCAATTCTTACTGGTGTTGTCACCCTTGCTAATGCAGTTTACAAATATTGGCAACGTTGACAATTAACAATTATCAATTAGCAGTCATAACTGCTTGACAATATTTTGTAATGCTTACAGGTGTTGTAGATTGTTTAACTTTCTAACTCCAGAGGGATTAGCTATAGCAGAACTTCAATTATTCTGCTATTAGATAATTCTTACAAAAATATATATGGCTTCACCTATACCTCTTAAAGATACAGATTTAGTTGATTGTGCTAAAGCTAACGCCAAGCAAGGAGTTGAAACTGCTGCTGAGTTATGCGGTTATGGTCAAGATATTAGAACTTTTCAAATGGAACTGAAAAAAGCGTGCGATCGCATGGGTGTTACATTTAATGAACTTAGTGATTTAATTACCGATCAACAAAATCTGATCCAACAAGGCGGTATTGAAGTTGCACCAGATACACCATCAGAGTTATAAATTGTTGGGCAGACAATTTCTTTATCCCTCTCTCTTCCCTCCTCCCTATTTTCCAAACAAATCTATTATTTAATTAAGTGTCCAAATTTTGATCGTGCCATCTGAACTACCTGAAACTAAGATGTTACCATCGGCACTAATAGCAATAGATATTACAGAGCTACTGTTATCATTGGCAAGAATCTGTAAAGGCGATTCGGTGAATTTACCGTTATTATCTTTATGCCAAATTTTAATTGTGCCATCTGAACTACCACTTATATAAGTTTGCCCATCAAAGCTGAATACTCCAGATGTTACCTGTCCTAAATGTCCCTTAAAACTGTTAATTAATAATCCTGTAGGCAATTGCCAGAGGCTAATCATACCGTTGACACTACCAGCAGCAATATAAGCATCTGGACTAATTGCAACTGACTCTACACTGCTGAGATTACCCGTAAGTATACTGCTGCATTTACCAGTTTGCAGTCCCCATAGTCTAATGATGCCGTCTTCGCCGCTACTAGCAATTTGGTTGTCAGGGGTAAGTGCGATCGCACTAATTGGATTTATATTATCAGTAATAGTATTAATTAACTCTCCTGTCGATAAATCCCATAACTTAATGGTTTTGTCAAAACTTCCACTAATTAAAGTTTGTCCATCTTGACTCAGCAAGAGCGATCGCACTGAACCACTATGACCAGTGAGAGTATTAATTAATCTACCGCTATCCATCTCCCACAGATTAATTGTTTCATCCCTACTACCACTAGCAATAATTTTTCCATCTAAGCTAACAGCAACAGAAAATACTGCTTTGGTATGTCCTGACAAAGTATTGATTAATTCTCCACTAGCCAAATCCCAAATTTTGATTTTTTTATCAAAACTACCACTAATTAAAGTTTGATTGTTGGGGCTAATTGCTACAGAACGCACCCAGTCAGAATGCCCGATAATTGTATGTATACAACTCCATGTTTGAGATTGTTGAGGAATTACTTCCTGTGGCTCTACAATGATTAATTCTTCAGAATCATCCCCTGGTGAAGGAATTTTTGTTTTTAAATAAGGTTCTTCCTGTGCAATGGTTTGTGCTTGGATAGAATCAAGACGCGCCGTGATGAGTGCCAATTGGTTAGGAAAAGTAGCAATGCTTTGAGATTGTTGTGAAATAGTTTTTTCTAAAAACTCTACTCTTGGTGGTAATGATAAATTTTTAAGGTACTCAATTACAAGATTTAAAGATTCTTCCAGGCTGGTAGATTGCTCCTTTAAAAACTGGATTAATCGCTTTTGTTCTAAAATTTTATCGTATATTGGTACAAGTTCAAGAGCTTCATCTTGGGAAAGATGCTGTGCCATTTCTGACTTGAAAGCATAAATTTCTGCTTGGATTTGTTGAAAAATTAAATTCCGCGTTTCTAAGTTTTTTTGTTCTAATGCTTGAATATGTGCTGATAATTCCTGATTTATACGGTTAATGGCTACCTTGAGCCGTTTTCTATTACGTTGCTCTAAATAGTATCTGTTAACTAGATTTAGTAATAAAGAAATAGCTATTGGCACGGTTGCATAAAGGATATGTCCTAACGTCACAGCAACAAATGCCCCGACGACTGAGGCAGCTATAGATAAAATTTCTGCAAATTGTAACCAACGAGATAACTCTAACATTGGACTTATTTGTGAATACTGATCAATCAAGAGAATTATTGCAAAAATTAGTTACTACATCAGTGTAAATCTCGTGTGCATCTGTGGTTAATTATCTCAAACTTGAGTTATGCAAGAAGTTTAATTATCAATTTTTAGATGCTTACCCCGCGCCTTAAGTTATGGTAAATCCAAAAATACTTGGTTCTATCAATTCCAAGCGCAAAAGTAATCGGGTACTGGCTAATTGATTGTTATAAGTTTAAAATCAGTCGTGCTATGTTAAAATAGATTAAGACTCCTAAGACATCAACTGCTGTGGTGATGAAAGGAGCAGACATCAAGGCTGGGTCTAAGCCGAGGGAACGAAACAGAAACGGCAATGCAGAACCAGTAACAGAAGCTAAAATAGCGATCGCAACTAGACTAACACCTACAGCGATAGCAACAAACAAATTTCCCTGCAACCAAAAAGCCCATACCATCGCCAAAGTTCCCAGTGTAACGCCTAAAATTGCTCCAGCTATCGCTTCTCTAAAAACAATTTTAGTTGCTCCCATAGCTTGCAGTTCATCAGTATTTAAACCGCGAATTACCACTGTTGATGATTGTGCGCCCACATTTCCCCCAGTACCAGTAAGTAAGGGAATAAACACCGCTAATGTTACCACTTGCTGCAAGAGATCCTCTTGAGATTTAATAATTGAGCCAGTGACAGTATTTGTAAGTAGCAAAATTAACAGCCAGACAACTCGTTTACGTGCAACTGTAATTAAATTAGTTTGAAAATAACTATCACCGCCCGCCTGTACACCCCCCAAAGCATAAATATCCTTAGTAGTTTCTTGTTCAACAATATCCATCACATCATCAACTGTGACAATACCTACTAAATGTTGTTCACTATCAACTACGGGTACTGCTAAAAAATCATATCGTTGAATTAATCTTGCTACTTCTTCTTGATTGGTATCTGTATTTACAAAAACTACATCACGGGTCATAATTTCACCCAAAGTTTGCTCAGGTTGAGCCGTGACTAAATCACGTAAAGAAACAATTCCACTTAAGCCGAAATTTGTATCGGTAACATATAAGTAATAGATAATTTCTGTAGTTTTGGCTAAATTGCGGATGCGTTCTAATGCCTGAGTAACTGTAAAATTATCTTTTAAAGAAATATACTCAGGTGTCATAATTCTGCCAGCAGTAGCAGCTTGATAACCTAATAATTGTGCTGTAGCTTGGCGTTCCTCTGTACTGAGTTGTTCAATTAAACGGCTAACTACTTTAGCTGGTAATTCATCTAATAAATGCGCCCGATCATCTGGCGACATTTGATCGACAATATCAAGGACTTCTTGATTTTTAAATTCTGTGATCAGTGAATGTTGTACTGTAGAGTCAAGATATTCATAAACTTCAATAGCTTTATTTTTAGGTAACAAACGAAAAGCGATTACCTGCATAGTTTGCGGTAAACCTGCAATTGCTTCGGCTATATCTACAGGTTGCACTCCCAGCAGCAATGCTTTGGATGCTTCCAAATTTTGTTGATCTAGCAGCAATTGTAGTTGCGATCGCAACTGTAGCCTAATTTGAGTGCGCGATTTTGTCTGGGTGAGAATGTTAGTGTCAGTCAAAGTAGACTCACTGAATGTGTGGATTGGAGATTGTGATTAAGTTATATGTAATATTTAAGTCTGTGTACATTACTCTTGAGCAACATTTCTCGCCTCTTCCCCATCTATCCCATTTAAGCTATTGCCACCAACGGGCTAGAGTTATACCTAGTTGTATGCTAATTATCCCTAGTACAGCACTACCCGCCCAGTAAAAAGCAGTTATTTGCAAAGTGCCTTCGCGCATCAGCGTAACCGTATCTAATCCATACGTCGAGAAAGTAGTATAAGCGCCTAAAAAGCCAGTTGTTACCATTAATCTGATTTCTGGGGGAATATTGACAAACCTTTCTAATACCAGAGTGGCGAAAAACCCCATTGCACAACAGCCAGTTAAATTGATGAAAAAAGTGCCGTATGGGAATCCAGTACCAAAGGTTTTAGTAAACCACAGCGTAATGTAGTAGCGACTTAACGCGCCAGCAATCGCGCCTAAACTGATGGCAATAGGATTGCGGATAGCCGGATCTTCTAGCATCCTAATCTTGTCTCACACTTAAAGTTTGACTTATTATCAAAGGTTTTTATAATTAAGTCGATAGAATGAAGGCAATGAAAGTCAAGTAATGTTATCTATTAGATAGAGAGCAATTGTCTAATTGGAACAATAACTACCGAAATATACATCTAATTTAATGTAGGGTTGTTAAAACCTGTTTCTAGCTACTTACATAGCTATTGAGTTTTGACAGTTAAACTACAACAAACTTTTTTCAAATCACTGCAATTAATTTTATTTGAGGAGAAACCGATATGACTAACGAACCCACGATTAATAAAGAATCTGTAATTGTGGAAGTCAGCCAGGAAACTAGAAATTTAGTCAATGAGAATATGGCTGGTGAACCTGAAGACCTCAAGCGTGAAGTGATGGCACTGATTGATGCTATTAAAAAGCGGGCGCAAGTAGAAGCTCAATCTGCTGGTCATCTTAGCCAGGACGCTTATCTTACTGCTGTAAATAAAGCACGGGAAGCAATTACTCAAGCCAGAGTATCAATTGAAACCAATCAGCCTTTGCTAGAAAAAGATCGGATTGAATACTCTTTGAAACTGATCGAAATGGAAGCAAAGAAAAACTGGGAGTCGATTGTTAAGGAAGTTTCCACATTTGGCGATCGCTTAACTGATGCTGCCAAAGCTGCTTGGGAAGTTCTAACAGCCCCTCGTCATCATTCTTAGTTAAAAACAAAACTCCCCTCCCCATTGACGAGGAGGGGTTAATCACACAAATTGCAAAGATTAAATCCCCTAATTGTCTGCTACTTCAGAAGAATTATTTGACAGATAAGGGACTGATGGGACAAGCCACATTTGTACCACCTAAACCACAATACCCACCAGGATTTTTAGCGAGATATTGTTGATGATAGCCTTCTGCATAGTAAAACTCAGGCGCATCAAGAATTTCTGTAGTGATATTGCCATAGCCTCCTGCTGTCAGTGCTTGCTGATAAGCATCCCGCGTTGCTATAGCTAACTGCTTTTGAGCCTCTGAATAAGCATAAATTCCAGAGCGGTACTGAGTACCCGTATCATTACCTTGGCGCATACCTTGAGTAGGGTTGTGGTTTTCCCAAAATACTTTCAGCAACGCTTCATAACTGATTACTTTTGGGTCAAAAACAACTAACACTACTTCGTTGTGACCAGTTAGCCCACTACAGACTTCTTGATATGTGGGGTTAGGCGTAAATCCTGCTGCATAACCAACTGCGGTGCTAAACACGCCCTTTTCCTGCCAAAACTTGCGTTCTGCTCCCCAAAAACACCCCATGCCAAATATCGCCGTTTCCATACCGTCAGGAAAAGGAGGCTTGAGGGGGTTGCCGTTGACATAGTGATGAGCGGGTACTGGTATGGGTTCTGCTCTGCCTGGTAATGCTTCTTCTGGTTTAGGGACAGAAAGTTTTTTACCAAATCCAAATATCGCCATCTAAACCTCCATAAGGGTACTCCCACCACAACGATAGCTTGGTGGTGAGGGGAATTGTGGGAGATTTATACGACATCGAATCGCATCAATCTCCAGTTTTTCTAATTTTTTTCTTAAGACTGCGGATGTATTCACGAAGTACATCTGTTTGGGTTCTACCTTCTTGAGAACAGTACGCTTTGAGAATTTCTAATTCTTGTTCTGGGAGCCTGATATCTATGCGGGTTATCATACTTGTACGGAAAAGTGCTGTATAATAATCTTATGCTACTCACCTACCAGTACAAACTTTGCCCAACTTCAGAACAGGCGACGACTATGGCGCTCTGGGGCGAACTGCTGCGGAGGCACTACAACTATGCCCTCGCTCAAAGGTTGGACTGCTTAAACCGTAGCCGGAACTCAATCGACCGTTGCAGCTTGATTTCAGAACCAATTGGTGAGATTCCGGATCAAGTTGATTACTATACACAGGCGGCTGACCTCAAACAAACTAAACAACTTTTTCTTGACTACAAAAACATTTATGCCGACTGTCAACAGCAAAATTTAATGCGGTTGGATAAAGCATGGAAGCGATGGTTGATTCCTGATAAAAATGGGAAGCGTGGTGGTCGCCCTAGATTTAAGAAGCGAGGCAATATTTGTTCTTTTACGTTTCCTCGTGTCAATTCACCCAGGGCAGGCGCATATTTAGTCGGTAATACTCTTAAACTTTCTAAGATTGGTGAAATAAAAGTTATATTGCATCGTCCAATACCGGATGGATTTGAAATCAAACAGGCAACGCTTATAAGGAAAGCCGATGGGTGGTATGTCAGTTTGGCTCTAGAAGACAATACAGTTCCCACTCATAAACCAATTGATGAAATTAAGTCAGCCACAGGTATAGACGTTGGCTTGGAAAAGTTTTTAACAACGGCTGATGGACAAAGCATAAAGGTTCCTCAGTATTATCGAAATGCTCAAGGTTTATTAGCGCAAAGACAGCGCCAGCTTGCTCGTAAACAAAAAGGATCTAAATGTTATGAAAAACAACGAGGTAAAATCGCCAGACTTCACTTGCACGTTGCTAGACAGAGGAAGGAATTTCACTATCTTGTTACACATTGGCTGGTTGAAACTTATGATTTGATTATTTTTGAAAATCTCAATATCAGAGGATTGGCTAGAACCCGACTCGCTAAATCTATACTTGACGTTGCTTGGGGTGGTTTTCTGGAGATATTGCAAGCAGTAGCGGTAAGACGCGGCAAGCATACTCTTTGAGTCAACCCCAGAGGAACAAGCATCAATTGTTCGTGCTGTGGTGTGAGAGTTGAAAAGGATTTGTCGGTTCGAGTTCATAGCTGTGAGTGTGGATTCACGATTGATAGAGATTGGAATTCGGCACTTAATTTGTTGAAAATTGGGTCGGTTGGACTACCGATTCCTGGCTGTGGAGGCTTAGAGGTTACTCAGCCTGTGAAGCAGCAAGTCTCATTTGTGAATTTGAGAAGCCCCCAATACACCGCTTGCGGTTAGTGGTGGGAGTTGTCACTTAGTTTGTCTCTAATTTATACTAACTTTCTTTACCTTACTTAATATTTTAATGAAATTGCTTTAGGACTTACGCATAAATCATCGTTAATCATCCTTGAGGGCAGGGCGGGTTTATATGTATCAGTGGTTTGGAAGCATAGCCATGAATGTGCAACCCGCCCCTACAAGGGGTTGTTTGTTTTGTGGAAATGTTTGTAGTTCATTTTCAACTACCGCAAATACAATCACGCATTGTCCGCATATTCGCTGGTAAATCTAGTTTCATTGCTTGTTCAATAAAGAGCGATGGCACTGGAATAGTAGGGGTTGCCTGTACTGAGTAGGTAAGCACAGTTCCCGCGCCAGCATCTTGTAGTTTTAATTCAGCATAAAAATCGGTAAAACTGCCTTTTTCCAGCCGAAAACTAATTTGCTGCTGCACAACCTCAAACACATTAAGATAAATTTCTACTTGCACACTTAGAAATAAGAAAGCTTTATGTGCTACTTGGTAAAGACGTTTGTAGCTGTTAGAAGTTGTGGGTAGTACCTCAGAGCGGATTAAATCGGGAAAGTAATCTACCCACAGAGGATAATTTGTGATATGTTGCCAAACGTGCGATCGCTTTCTTGGTAAGTACATCTGCGCGGTGACAGCACCCCCCCAAATAGAATGCGTTGGCGAACCGTCTGTGCAGAGCATCCCCGTTTTAATTAAAATTTCCCCTTGGAAAAGTGCTGCTGAGGTAGCGTCAAGTGAATCAGAATAAAAAGATAGACTCATGTATTTTCAGCTACAATATGCGGATATTTTAGAGGATAAGCCTGTGAGACAATCTCGCAAGTCTCAAACTGAATTAGTTGCTTATATTTTTAGCAGTGTATTAGGAATTACTATAGCTCTCTATCTTTTAAGAGGATTTGGTATTCTCACGTTTCTTCCTGGTGGCGTGTACTTACTATTAATTGTATTGACAATTGCTACGGGCATTTTATATGGAGTATTGAAAACTTTACGCTATTAATATCATTGAAATATGAAATTATTTCTTTAGGGATTTAATATAAAGGAAATTTTGAGGAGATCATTTCTATGGCAACCTATATATGCACGATTTGTGGGTATGTGTATGACCCAGCGCAAGGTGATCCCGATTCCGGTATTGAACCAGGAACTGCCTTTGAAGACATTCCCGATGACTGGGTGTGTCCGGTTTGCGGAGCGACAAAACAGGATTTTGAAATAGAGCAGTAGAATAGATCTTCTTTGACACTCCTAAGCCCTAAAGGGTCGAGGATTCTTCGTTCACAGACCCAACTTGCTCAAGCAGGATTGCTCCAGCCAGAGTAGAGGCTAAATCTCCCGAAGCGTTCGGATCTAAGATCCAAGTTCCGGTATGCCCTACCGTACTCAAAGCTTCTTTCAGGATGTTAACAGCAGCATTCCAGTCGCGATCTAGGAATGATGTGGTCAATTTCTATCACCGAAAATTCTGTGAAATGTAATTCGCAGTGGGCGCATTTCCCTTTCTGTGACTTCAGAAGTGTTGTCACCGTCTTTGGTAATTCAGGGTTTTTGCCTAA
>JAESGO010000071.1_pt1 | contig 71584 bp, 61 predicted proteins | sample 9269701 | NCBI WGS metagenome assembly JAESGO01 (sample SAMN15720690, study PRJNA650881) | algae metagenome | isolation source: Hormoscilla sp. CMT-3BRIN-NPC48 and co-occurring heterotrophs from... | place: USA: Clark Mountains Wilderness, California | collected 2010-04-18 | reverse complement strand
TTATCACAGTTTGATACTTTTTTCTCTATAGAGAGCTTGTTGTCAATAAGCTGACAGTTTTTTGATAGGGGCTGAACCCTGATGTGCAAAGCACATCAGGCTTTGGGGGCGCTTGTCGCCCCCTGAAATTGCTTACCCATGATGTCGCGACAATTACCCGCTACACCTATGAGCGTTTAGCAGCAGAAAAGCCTATGCCAGGAGTAATTGAAGTTACCGCAGATGCACCTATTGGTCGGGTTATTGAGGATATTCTGCTACTTTTGGCGTGCAGCATTGAGGGAGAATTAGAAGGACAAATCCAATATCTCCCTCTGTAAAGACTAATTGCCAAATCCTAAGTAACCTCTGGGGGTAATCATCCAATTATTATGGATGCGAGTACTTTGATTGCCAATTAATACTAGGGTTAACATATCAATAGGCGCATCTAATAATTTATCTAGTGTGGTTAAGGTAATTTGTTCGTCATCTCGATAGGCAGAACGAACAACTGAAACTGGTGTATCTGGGTGGCGATGTTGCAGAAAGATGTCTCTAGCGATCGCAATTTGTTGTGTGCGAGTTTGCGATCGCGGATTGTATAATGCTGTAATAAAATCTGCTTGCGCTGCTGCTGTTAACCGCTTTTCGATTACTTCCCAAGGTGTTAATAAATCACTTAAGCTAATGGCGCAAAAGTCGTGCATTAAAGGTGTGCCGACACGCGCAGCCGCAGATTGTAAGGCTGTGATACCTGGGAATACTTGCACTCCAGGGGTTTTACCATCCCAATTTTGAGTACTAAGTTGTTCTAGTACTAATCCAGCCATGCCATAAATACCAGAGTCGCCAGAAGAAACGACAGCAACATTTAAACCCCATTGTGCCAGTGCGATCGCACGTTCTGCACGTTGACGTTCTTGGGTTATTGGTAAAGCTTCTACTATTTGCCCTGGTCGCAGCAAGGGCGAGATTAAATCAATATATAGAGAGTAGCCAATCACAGCATCAGCTTGAGTTACAGCCGTTTGCGCTGCTGGAGTCATTTGATCTAATTGTCCTGGCCCTGTACCAATTAAATATAGATAACCTGTGCGACCAGTATATTCTTGTTCTGCTTGTGCGATCGCAACTGTCACCGCACCCTGACGATTTGGGATTTTAGCCTTCTCTCGATCAGGGGAGGTATTTTGGATTAATTTACCTTCTGCATCACAGTAAAAAATTTGTTTAGTAACTAACAAACTTTGACATTGTGCAGCAGATAAAGCCGCCGCCTCTGATACGCTAGGTGTGCCTACTTCTGCTGCTACTACTGTTGAAGGGTTAGGAACATTTACAGAATTTAGTACTGATGCCGGAAAAGTTTGTAAAGGTAAATTGCGATCGCTACACAATTCTATTATCCCTTGCTCATCAGCTTTAATATCTATAGTGGCAATACCTGCGATCGCACTTTCAGCTAAATTATTAGCTTTTAATACTTCAACAATAGCTGCCTCAATTGCTGGTTTTGGTGTTCCGCGTTCACAACCAACACCCACCCACAAAACTCGCGGATGCCATTGTACTTGGGGAAGTTCCGCATCGGGTAGTTGTAACAAATTTGGAGTAATCCAAATCTTGGCTTTAAATTGCCCATCAAATAACCCCAACCCCAACTTCTCCCCGTTAACGGGGAGGGGGGTAAGAGGTGGAGAGGGGTTGGCAAAAATAAAAGAATGTCCTTCTGGTAAATGATTTTGCCACAGGGTAGAACCTGCTTGTTGAATTACTTGTACAGCTTCGCCACGCGCTATAGTTGCGCTAACTTCTGTCCAATCTCCCGCACCACGACACCAGCCGAAAGGTACTCCCAATACATCAATTCCTGGTAAACCTAAACTAGATGCTGCACCCGTTAATACAGGGGTTGCGCCTAACTGATGGGCGATTAATTGTGCTAAATTATCACCGCCGCCTTGATGACCACTACATAAACTAATTACAAACTGACCTGCCTCATCAATTACTACTACAGCAGGATCAACTGATTTATGCTCTAGTAATGGTGCAATTAAGCGTACAACTGCGCCTGTAGCTAAACAAAAGACAAAAGCGCGATACTGCTGCCAAATATTCGCTAAGTGAGTTTTTAAGGAACCTGTATATACTTGGGCGTTTTCAATACCAGTGATAGATTCTGGTATCCAGAGGGTAGCGCCAGCAGTTTGACACAATAATTGTAGTTTTTTCGCACCGCTAGGAGTAGTTGCGATCGCAGCTAATGGTTGGAAATCTTGAAAAAGTAACTGGCTCAATTTTTTTAAATACAATCTGGCATCTTATCTAGAGTAGCCAGTAACCCAACATTTTGAAGCTTTAGGGGCAAAATGTCCCCAAATAGGTGGGATTTGTGTAAAAAGCACGGGTATACTAGCGATCAATCGTCGTAAGAATTTAGGAAAACCTGGTCGTGTCAAATTGCCCATACTGTGATGTTCTAGTCGATGAGGCATATAACTTCTGTATTAGCTGCGAGCAGCAAGTTAAGTGTCAAGTATGCGGTAGTTACCTAATTAAAGATAAGAGTAAGTGCCTTAAGTGTGGCACTTCTATAAATACGTCTCAGATTACTGCCACTCCTCTGAATAATTTTTCACTGGAGGAGGAACAGTCAGAAAGCAATTACTCAAGAAAGCTAAATCTATCATTCACAGCTACTGCGATCGATAAGGTTGCGTCTGTTTTAAGTGATTACGTTCCCTTAACTCCATCAAAAAAAACTAAACCAGTTGCCCAACCTCAACAACAACTTGCTCTACCTTTTTTACAAACACCAGTAGAGAATAATCCTTCGACTCAATCGGAAATAACGGATGAGGATATTGTCGAGACCACAGGAAAAAATGTTTCAGATAATCATTCTGCTTCTGATTACTTTGAAAAAGATGGACAAGGAATTCTTATTTCAACCACACCTGATTACAAGGGGAAGAATAAGAAACTTCAACAACAGAGATTCAGCTTATTGTATGTATGGGCTTACAACATTCTCTATGAAGAACCAGTGCCTAGTAAAGAACATTTAAATCAAGCTGCAAAAAAAAATGGAGTGTATGACACAAACTACTCTACAAATCTTAATCATATAGCTAATTTATCTTTTATTAAATCTGATGATACTTTCAAGCTTAATCCTGGTGGACGTTCCGAAGTACTGAAAGTTTTAAGCGAGATGCAGGACTCTGATCTGAGTGGTTTTGAGTACTGGGGGAAAACTCGAAAAAACACTAATCGAGGTTCTCGTATAACGAAAGAAGATTCTCAAAAAATTGAGGAATGGGTTCAAATGCCATCGAGATTTGACAGTTTCGATGTAAGAACACTCGACACTGCTTATAAATGTGCTCTACTTGCTCTGTATGACATTACGAAAGAGCTAAAAATTCAGGATGCCGTAAAGCCAGGAGTAGCATATAACTATCTTATAAAAAGATATAAAACCATTTCGGTGACCAAAGAAAACTTCTCAAAAGCGCTAAGTAATACCAAAGAGTACAGCAAATATTTTAGCCGTACTTCTGAAGGGCAGTATTATCTTTCTCCTGAAGCTGAAAGCCTTGTAGAGGGGTGGTCAAACCTGAATAATGAGCAGAATTCTTAAAAATTATGAGTATTCAAAGATCTCAAATTGAAACAGCTTTATCCACAAAGCTTCCCAAAGATATTCTTGTTGCTTTACTTGATGAATACCAACATATTAAGCAACAGTTTTTCTTAGGAAAATTTCAACCGACAGAGCTAAATGCTGCTAGATTTAGCGAATGCGTCTTACGGTTAATTGAGTTCTTGGATACAGGCAACTATACTCCATTTGGAAAGCAATTAAATACACAAAGCATAATAAATCGTGTTTCTAACAATACTACTTTGCCGGAGGGTATTCGCTTTTTTATTCCTCAACTAATAAGGGTTCTCCTTGATATTAGAAACAAAAGAAATGTTGCTCATGTTGGCGGAGAAGTAAATCCCAACTATTCTGATTCGCTATTTGTCTCTCATTGTGCAGACTGGATCTTGGTTGAGCTAATACGTAATTATCATACAAATAGCATTGATGCAGCGAGAAAGATTGTTACAAGCATTAATGAAACTAAAATTCCTGTAATAGTAGAAGTTGGAAACTTCATCAGAGTTCAAAACACAAATCTTAAAACCGATCAAAAAACTCTACTTATTCTGTATTACAAACAGCCAGATAAAGTCAGTGATGTAGATTTGATCAGATGGATTAAATACTCAAATGCTAGCAGATACCGAACTGATATCCTGAAACTCTTAGATAATGAAGCTTTAATTCACTACGAAAATAATTTTTGTACACTTCTGCCAAAAGGAATGATTTATGTTGAGAAAAACATCAGTCCCGAACTCATTTTGTAATAGATGATAAATTACTCATGTGCTTCATTCAAAACATCCTTATACATTGCCACCTATCTCTGCAACATACATTTATCTTCGCCAACCTAAAGCAGCAAAAGTGATAGATTCGGTTGTGCCTTAATTTTAATCTTTCCCCTAATAGCAGTTTAAACGTTGATTTAACTGACTACGGATGGCAGGAGTTTTGATTAATTGTGCAACTTGTCGAGCTTGATTCTTCAACCCCGCTTGAGCATAATTAATCGCTATGCTTTCTAAGAAACTTGCGCGATCATCAGGATCTTCTACTTCTGTTTTGCTAATGACATTGCCTTGACTATCTGTTTCTACCTTGAATACCATTACTTTAGATTCAGGATCTTTTAAAGTCTTAGCAACTTGTAATGCTTGATTTAATGCCTGACTAGCTTTAGCATTTTGCTGATTCTGGATATATTTACCAGCAATAGCTATTAACAATCTAGTTTTATCTTCTGGAGTTGTTAAGGTATTAACTAATTGCATTGCTTGATCGTATTGTCCTGCATCCAGATATTTATTAGCTAATTCCTGTGAGATGCCGTTTTTATAAACAGGATTATTAAATGCCTTGATAGACTGCAAGGCTAAGTTATATTGTCCTGCTTCTAAATACAAGTTGGTCATTTCTTGCAAGGTAGCGAGAGATATTGAAGCGTCGTTAATATTTGGTACTAGCTTTAACGCCTGGGTTAATGTTTCAGTCGCTTTATTCGCTTGTCCTGCTAAGGCATATTCTAGAGCAATTTCTGCTTTAGCTTTAGCGATTGAGTCTAGTGATGGGAGGGTGTTTGCTGTTTGAAGTGCTTGAGAAAAAACTGTTGCTGCTTTTTGTGGTTGTTTCGTTTTACTATAATATTTAGCGATCGCAGCTAAGGTTTTAGCTCGATAAGTATAAGTAGAATTTAAATTTTGGATTTTTTGAGCAACTTCTAACGCTCTTGTATATTCTCCACCTTCAGCGAGTGCGATCGCAAGTTTGTTTAAAACAATATTTTTATCGTCAATAAATTTACTATCAATAGTTTGGACAACTTGCAATGCTTGGTTGTAATCTTTAGCTTGCACTGCTTGAATGCCAACGTCTCTCAAGGCTTTTGCTTGATCAAAATTATCTGGAATTGTTTGACCTATAATACTAGCATACTCGTATTGTCTAGAGGAAGTAAAATTGCGAGTAATATCTTGTTGAGTAACAGTTTTTTGGTAACTATCTGGAATTGCATTAATTGATTCTATGCTTTGAGCTAGTATTTGGTTAGCTTGTTGTTGGTGTCCAGCAGTAGCATATAATGGTGCGATCGCAGCTAATCCATTAGCTTTATTAACAGGATTTTCTATAGTTTGCACAGCTTTGAGTGCAGCAGTTAATTGTCCTGCTTTACCGTATGCGATCGCAACGTTAGCTAATAATTCTTCATTTTTTAAAGTTTTCGCAACATTCAAAGCTTGGGAAAACACAGTTGCAGCTTGAGTTAGCTGTTTAGCTTTAGCATACTCAGCAGCAATTTGTGCTAAAGCTAAGGCTTTACTCTCTGTATTCTCGATAGTTTGAGTAAACTGGAGAGCTTGTGCAAGTTTACCATTGTTTGCATAGTTGGATGCGATCGCGCTCAAAACCCTAGCTTTATAATCACTATTAGTGATACCTTTAGCCACCTCAATTGCTTGCTCATCCTTACCCATTTGAGCATAAATAGTACCAATTTCGTGTAAAATATCAGCTTTTCTATAAGGATTAGAAACTTTTTGAGCCAAATTAAGTGACTGAGGTAAAATTTCTACTGCTGTTGCTGACTTACCAACTGTCAGATAATTTTTTGCTATGCTAGTTAAAGCAACACTTTTCAACTCATTATTTTGGATCGACGCACTTGTTTTAACAGCTTCAGCTAGTATAGGAATAGCTTTAGATGGTTGATTTATTTGGGTATAGTAAAGAGCGATCGCAGTTAAAGCTTTAGTTTTAATATTGCTATAATTTTGATTCAATGCTTGAGCTAATACTAAAGTTTCGTCTATAATTTTAGCTGCTTGCTCCTTATTGCCAGATTTGACAGCTTGATTGACTATTTTATCTAATAACCTTGGTTGTCCATAAAAATTTACTAACGCATCTAATACATAAGATTTATATTGATTTCCTCTGAAACTTTGCGTTAATTTTATTGCTTGTCTAATCTTAGTAGCAGCTTGTGAAATATTTCCTCTATTAGCCTCCTCATCAGCTTTTTGAATTAATGCTGACGCATCAGCATTAATTCCTTGATTAATTTCTTCAGTGCAGTTAAATTTGCTGCTTTCTACTTGCTTTGATGTAGATTTAGGTGTTAATGCTAATTGGGATTGTTGATTTGCTTGCGCTAAAGAGTAAAAACTCCCATTGAATATTAAAAAGCTTAAACAACTACTACCTATATTAAAAATAAGTTTATTCATATTTCCTGAACTAAAAAATATATAGTTGTTAACAACCGAGATTATGCCATCTGTGGTTAATTAACCCAATTTTGACATCAGCGACAAATCTAATATATCACTCTTGAATTACTAAGACGTAACCAAAATTACTTTGTTGCCAATCACTCAGAGCAGTTATGAGAGCAGCCAGCTACAGCAGTGGTATAATATTTTATTAGTTTAAAATTATTAACCTTGGAGGAAATAATGTCAGAATTTTTAGATTTTCTTAAACATAAATTTGCCTATGTTGCTAGGGCTGAATTTAAGCCAGGAAAATTTGATGAAGCTGAACAACTATTTGAAAAAGCAGTTTCAACTTACAAAGATGGTTTTCAAGGAGCATACCTTTTACAAGAACCTGGAACAGATAAAGGAATTGCTGTAATTCTTTGGGAAAGTGCAGAGCAAATGGAAGCAAATCAAAGCGAAGCTTTACAGAATATTATAAACCAAATGACACCTTTATTTGCCAAAGGGCCAGCTACTAATTTTTATGAAGTTGTCAGTGAAATTCAGCCTAATCAAAAGTAAAAAATTAATTACGTTGTTGAATGTAATAGCGTATAAGATATTGGGAAACTGACTTTTGGAATAATCTTTAAGTGCCATCAAATAGATTGACATTAAAGCAAAAATAATAGAGTCCACAAAAAAACGCCTGACTTACTTGTTAGGCGTTTTGTATTGTGGGCATCTTGCCTGCGTATCATTATGCGTAATATTCTGTCCCTTTAATGGCTTACGATCAACGTAGGTTGGGTGGAACGAAGTGAAACCCAACATTTATAAATGTTGGCGTTGGGTTAAGCGCAGCGCAACCCAACCTACAAATCATAGCTAATCAGCCGGACATGATATAAGTTCTAATTACACATTGTTTACTTTCCGTCTAAAGTTCTAGAAACTTGTAGCGGCGTAACTGCTGGCAATTTAGTACTAACTACAGTAGATTGCAGCATCGGGGTACGAGTAATAGAATCGTTTGCCAAGGTAAACAATGGATTAGATAAAATGCCAGCTAAACTTGTCGCTATTACAGACAGTACTAAACCGACTTGCAAAGGTCGCATTCCAGGCAAATTCCACTTAATTTCTGGATAATTTTTCACAGCATCAGACATTTCATGGGGTTCTTTTACTACCATCATCTTGACGACACGAATGTAGTAGTAAATGGAAATTACAGTGGTGAGTAAGCCTAATAGTACTAAGCCGTAAGCGCCTGCTTTCCAACCAGCCCAGAATAAGTAAATTTTACCGAAGAATCCAGCTAGAGGTGGAATACCCCCTAAAGAAAGTAAGCAAATACTTAAACCCAGTGTCAAAAGTGGGTCTTTTTGATACAAACCGGAATACTCGCTAATTTGGTCGGTTCCTGTGCGTAAGGAGAATAGAATTACACAAGTAAAACCGCCCAAGTTCATAAACAGGTAAATCATCAGGTAAAACACCATACTGGCGTAACCTTCTGTGGTTGCGGTAACTAAACCAATCATCACAAAGCCAGCTTGGGCGATGGAAGAGTAAGCCAAGAGGCGTTTCATGCTGGTTTGAGTAAGTGCAACCACGTTACCCAAAATCATACTGAGGACTGCTAGGGCAGTAAATACAAAATGCCACTCTTCTGTAACTGAGGGGAAAGCAGTTACAAGTAAGCGAATTGCTAAGGCGAACCCTGCTGCTTTGGAACCAACTGATAAGAAAGCAACTACTGGAGTAGGAGAACCTTCGTAAACGTCTGGTGTCCACTGGTGGAAGGGAACTGCGGAGATTTTAAAGGCAATACCTGCGATCGCAAATACTAAAGCAATCAATACTCCCAAGGATACATTAGATCCCGCGTTAGCAATCCCAGATGCGATCGCACTTAAGCGAGTTTCTCCTCCAGATAACCCGTAAAGCAGTGATACACCATAGAGGAAAATTGCGGAACTCGAAGCCCCAATTAGCAGATATTTTAAAGCTGCTTCATTAGAACGGGGGTCGCGCTTCATGTATCCCGTAATTAGATAAGAGGAGAGACTTAAAGTTTCTAGAGATACAAAAATCGTGACTAACTCATCTGCACCAGATAAAAACATCCCGCCGACAGTCGCACTGAGCAAAATGGCGATAAATTCTGCTAGGGATGTACCACTCTGCTCAACGTAGCGGATTGACATCAATACGGTGACGGTAGCAGATAAGGCGACGATGCCACGAAACACGATGCTCATCGCATCACTATTAAAACTACCCAAAAAGGAAATTGGGTTAGTGATGGTGCTATCCCATTGATAGTACAGGGCGACAACCGAGGAAAGCAAACCTGCGATCGCTAAATAAGGAGTCCAACGCGCAGATGACCGCCCTACAATCAAGTCACCTACTAAAACCGCCAGCAGGGTGATAATTACAATCCCCTCTGGCAAAATTGTTCCGGCATTAAGCTGGGCTGCGAGACTGGCAAAATCCATAAATTTAGGCAGAGCAGATATTATTGTTATGCAACACTTAGATGTTGCCTCATCCATTGCATTTTATCTGTAGCACTGCCTTTAGTGCCATTCTAGTTTTATGAGAATACTGATAGTTGAGGATGATAGATCACTTTCTGAGGCACTAGCAGCAGCATTAAGCGATCAACTTTATGTTGTCGATGTTCTAGCAAATGCGGAAGATGCTTGGCTACAATCTCAAGTTTTCAATTATGACCTAATTCTATTAGATGTCATGCTTCCCAATTTAGATGGGATTAGCTTTTGTAAACAACTACGCGCTGATGGTAATACCACACCTATTCTCATGCTAACTGCCCGCGACGAAATCACTAACAAAGTCGCTGGGTTAGATGCTGGGGCGGATGACTATCTGACCAAACCTGTTGATTTGGCAGAATTATTGGCGAGAATTCGAGCCTTGCTGCGCCGAGGGAGTGTTAATTTACTCCCGATTTTAGAGTGGGGTAAATTGCGCCTTGATCCGATTACCCATGAATTAACATATAATAACCTTCCCGTCAACCTAACTGCCAAAGAATTTAGTCTCGTAGAACTTTTTATGCGTCAGCCTCTACGGGTATTTACCCACAGTTTTATTATTGAAAACCTTTGGCAGTCTGAGGCTTCACCAGCAGAAGATACGATTAAAGTTCATATCAAAAGCATACGTAATAAATTCAAAAAAGTGTTAGCCCCATCGGATTTGATCGAAACAATTTACGGTGTAGGTTATCGTCTCAAATCGTTGGCTGACAAAAACTAGATTTAATTGCCTATCGTTTCAAGAGTAAATTTATAGCGACTCTTTTTGATCTTCCTCTACTTCGGTAATGGTTCGTTTCGTGGCAAAGCCGTTGAGAAGGATGCCTCGAATCAGTGATACTTCTGCATCCAATCCTTTGGCGTGATCTTCGTATTTTGCTACTGCACTTTGTATATTGTAGTTTTTCATCCGCTCAGACATTTGACGCAAGAATGTGATCTTTTCCTCCATTGCCCGAACAGCCGACCACAAAGCATTTTCAAGGTAGTTCGTTTGCTCTGATAAAAACACTTTAGCCGTAAACGAGTGTCCTATGTGACAGCGAAACCGCAGAAGCCTATTCTCTAGCCATTTGCTTAGTAGAGTTTTTTGAAGAACAACAAAAATCAGCAGACAATTCTTCAAATAAAATTCCAACTTCCGAGAATGAGCAATAAAAAGTAATACCTAAATTTATAAATTACCTACAGAAAATCAAAATTTTTGCTACAGATATCAGTGATGTAGCGATTGAGAAAGCCCGTAAAGGTATATATACAGAAAGACAAGTAGTTGATGTTTCCCCAGAACGTCTAAAACGCTTTTTTGTTAAAGTAGAAGGCGGTTATCAAATCTGCAAAAATATCCGCGAGTTGTGTATTTTTGCCAAACACAATTTATATCAAGACCCGCCTTTTTTTAATTTAGATTTGGTTAGTTGTCGAAATGTATTAATTTATTTTACACCAGCTTTACAAAAGCAAGTTTTGCAGATATTTCACTATAGTATTAATACTACTGGTTTTTTGGTATTAGGAAGCTCAGAAAGCCCTGGTGAAACATCAGAATTATTTGCAACTGTAGATAAAAAATGCAAGATTTATACTAAAAAACTGCTCCCCACCAAACTTAAATTTGACTTTATCGCCAAGAGATATCCTCTAGACAAAATGAGTGCTGGTAAAAAAGTCAACTCGGAGGTGACAAAATCCAATGCTATACAGCAACAAGCTGACCGAATCATCTTAGAAAAGTATGGTTCTACCAGTGTAGTTATCAACAATGACCTCGATATTATTCTATTTAGGGGCGATACCAGTTTATATTTGCGTCCTGCACAAGGAAAGCCAAATTCCAATATTCTCAAAATGGCGCGTGAAGGTTTAATTTTAGATTTGCGAACAGCTATTCACAATGCCCAAAATCAGAAGATCTCGGTCAAAAAATTAAATTTGCAAATTAAATATAATAATTATTATATAACCTGTAATCTAGAAGTTATTCCTTTTTCGGTCAATTCAGTAGAAGAATGGTATTTTTTAGTTGTATTTGAAGAAGTTAATATTGGTACTCCTGACTTAATTTCAGAGCAGTTAACTAGCCCACAGGCTAGAACGTTAAGCAATCAAGCTACGGACAATTATGAAATTATCCAGCTTAAACAAGAATTAGCGATCGCTAAAGAAGAGCTTGGTGCTACTAAAGAGTATTTACAATCAATCATTGAAGAACAAGAGTTTACTAACCAAGAACTCAAAGCTGCTAACGAGGAAATACAATCAAGCAACGAAGAATTTCAAAGTACTAATGAGGAACTAGAAACAGCCAAAGAAAAACTTCAGGCGACTAATGAAGAATTAAACACAATTAACGAGGAACTACGCCATCTAAACTTAGAATCCAGCCAGCTTAATAACGATTTGATGAACTTAATTAATAATGTTAATCTTCCGATTATTATGCCGGGTAAAGATTTATGTATCCGCCGACTTACCCCTAAAACAGACCAAATTCTCAACCTGCTTCCCAGTGATATTGGACGACCGCTAAATAATATCAAGCTTAATATTAATGTTCCCAATTTAGAACAAATTATTTTAGAAGTGATTGATACTTCTATTGTTTTTGAGCAAGAAATTCAAGATTTTAAATCTCGTTGGTATAACCTGCGGATATTACCCTATAAAACCAGTGAAAATCATATTGATGGGGCAGTACTAATATTAATTGATATTGATGCACTTAAACAAAGCGCCGAGCAAGTAAAAGCAGCCCGTAATTACTCTGAAGGCATAGTGAGAACAGTAAGACAACCTCTGCTTGTTCTAGATGCAGACTTGAAAGTAATCACAGCTAATGAAGCCTTTTATCACACTTTTGAAATTACCCCCGATCGGGTAGAAAAAAAATTATTTGCAAAAATCCAAAAAGGTGCTTGGAATATTCCAGAATTGCAAAACAAACTCTCAAAAGTGATTTCAGAAAATCAAGAATTAATTGATTTTGAAATCAGTCATGAATTTGGAATAATGAAAGTTAAGACAATGTTGCTCAATGCCTGGGCAATTTCTCAATCACTTACTGACAACACTTTAATACTTTTAGCAATTGCAGATATTACTGAGCGTAAACAATTTGAAAATGAACGTACCAAACTATTAGCTCATGAGCAAGCAATTCGCGCCTCAGCCGAAGCTGCCAACCGCGCTAAAGATGAATTTCTTTCCGTGCTTTCTCACGAACTCCGCACGCCTTTGAGCGCCATTATCATGTGGGTACAGTTGCTTGCTTCTCGGAAATTTGAAGACCCAAATCTCGCCCGTGGACTAGAAATGATTGAGCGCAGTGCTAAAGCGCAAAACCAGCTAATTGAGGAACTTTTAGATATTTCCCGAATTACAGCAGGTAAATTGAACTTAGTCTGCTCAGAAGTTGATCTAATAAATGTGATTGAAGCTGCGATTGAGATGGTACGGCTGACGGCTGAAGCTAAAAATATTCAAATTGAAAGAATTTTTAACTACTCAGAAGTAATAGTATTTGCAGATTACCAACGCTTGCAGCAAGTATTGTGGAATCTGTTAGCTAATGCCATAAAATTTACTCCTGAAGGGGGAAGAGTTACAGTTGAAGTTCAGATTATTGACTCAATTGCCCAAATTCAAATCATCGACACTGGAATTGGGATTAGTGCTGAGTTTTTATCTTATGTGTTTGAGCGTTTCCTTCAAGCTGATAGTAGCAATACGCGATCGCACGGTGGACTAGGACTAGGACTTACAATTGTCCGGCGTTTAGTAGAACTACACAACGGCACTGTAGAAGCATCAAGCCCAGGCACAGGACAAGGAACGACAATCACCGTCAGGCTACCACTGATTAGCTACTTTGAAGATCCTGTAGTGCTGAGTAATGGCAATTTATCAGCCATTAGCAAGTTAGCTTCTCCACCATTAGGAGAAATTAAGACACTTTCCGGCTTGCACGTACTTCTAGTTGACGATAACGCCGACACCCTAGATGTTCTCAAAACCATCCTTGAAGAGTACCAAGCAGAAGTGACAGCAGTATCCTCGGTTAAATTAGCCCTGCAAGCACTGAGAGCAAACCCTAAAATGTATGATGTTTTATTATCTGATCTGGCGATGCCAAAAGAAGATGGCTATACGTTGATTCATCAAGTAAGGGCGCTAGATCCAGCTTTGGGCGGACAAATTCCAGCAGCATCGCTGACGGCTTATGTTAAGAGTAATCAAGCTTTAGAGGCTCTCAATGCGGGATATCAAGTGCATCTAACGAAACCCGTAGAACCTGCTCAACTGGCATTTGTTGTCGCTACTCTGGCTAAACGGATTTCTTAGACATAAAATCCAGTGACCAAGATGGTCACACTACATCTAGGCAACCACAAATGTAGTGCGGGCATCTTGCCTGCTAGAAATCTATAGCGAGCAAGATGCTCGCACTTCTGTACCTCATAAATATGAAAACTGCTAGAAACGCAGATATTTTTTTACGGTTAATGATTTTTAGGATAAGTTCTAAAATCCACTTGACTTTTACCTGTGCCATAGTGACTGTTGAGATATAGCTAGAATTCTCTAGATAGAACTGTTATAGCCTAGCTGCTAATTTAATCAACCCCCATGTCAACCCTTGTCATCGTAGAATCTCCCACTAAAGCACGTACAATTAGGCAATTTTTGCCCTCTGGCTATCGAGTCGAGGCATCTATGGGTCATGTGCGTGACCTCCCCTCCTCTGCTGAAGAAATTCCCGAAACCGTCAAGGGAGAAAAATGGGCGCAGCTAGGAGTGAACGTGGAGGCGGATTTTGAACCGTTATATGTAGTCCCTAAAGATAAAAAGAAAATTGTTAAGTTACTTAAAGATGCTCTTAAAGAAGCTGACGAATTAATCCTAGCAACTGACGAAGACCGTGAAGGGGAAAGCATCAGTTGGCATTTGTTGCAAGTGTTGCAACCCAAAGTCCCGATCAAGCGGATGGTATTCCATGAAATCACCAAAGAAGCAATCCGCAGCGCCCTGAAAAATTGTCGCGTGATTGATGAGCAAGTAGTTCACGCCCAAGAAACTCGACGGATTTTAGACAGACTCGTTGGTTATACTCTTTCGCCCTTGCTGTGGAAAAAAATTGCTTGGGGATTATCCGCAGGTCGTGTACAGTCCGTAGCAGTGCGATTGCTGGTAAACCGAGAACAGCAACGCCGCGCATTCCGCCAAGGTAAATACTGGGATTTAAAGGCAACCTTAGAGCAAGAAAAAACACCTTTTGAAGCCCGTCTGGTAACGCTGAAGGGTACTAAAGTAGCTACGGGTAGTGATTTTGACCCTAACACGGGTCAAATTATTGCTGGTAAAAAGGTAAAACTGCTCAACGAAGCAGAAGCAAGAGAATTACAGGAACGGATTTTTGATCAAACTTGGACTGTTACGGGTATTGAAGAACGTCCCGTAACTCGCAAACCTGCACCACCGTTTACTACATCAACCCTACAACAGGAATCTAACCGCAAACTGCATATCTCTGCTAGAGATACCATGCGGACTGCTCAAAGTTTGTATGAGCAGGGGTATATTACTTATATGCGGACAGATTCGGTGCATTTGTCAGCACAAGCGATCGCAGCCGCCCGTAGTTGCGTTGAGGAAAAGTACGGCACACAATACCTCAGCCCCCAACCCCGTCAATACACCACCAAAAGCAAAGGCGCACAAGAAGCACACGAAGCTATTCGTCCTGCTGGTAACACCTTCCGCACTCCCCAAGAAACCGGATTATCTGGTCGAGAATTAGCTCTTTATGACTTAATTTGGAAGCGTACCGTCGCCACCCAAATGGCTGACTCTCGCCAAACTCATATCACCGTTGATTCACAAGTTGAGGATGCAGGTTTCCGTTCTAGTGGTAAGCGCATCGACTTTCCTGGTTATTTACGCGCTTATGTTGAAGGTTCCGACGATCCAGATGCAGCAATTGAAGACCAGGAAGTAATTTTACCAGCCTTGAAAAAAGGCGATCATCCTGATTGTAAAGAAGTAGAACCCATCAGCCACGAAACTCAACCGCCAGCGCGTTATACCGAAGCATCTTTAGTTAAGACTTTAGAAAGCGAAGGAATTGGTCGTCCTAGCACCTACGCCAGCATCATCGGTACAATTATCGACCGAGGCTATGCTCAGATGCAAAATAACGCCTTAATTCCTACCTTCACCGCCTTTGCTGTTACTGGTTTGCTAGAAAAACACTTTCCCGACTTGGTAGACACCAGCTTTACTGCCAAAATGGAGCAAACTCTTGACGACATCTCCACAGGCGAAGCGCAATGGCTACCTTACCTACGGAAATTCTATCTAGGGGAAAAAGGTTTAGAAACTCAAGTAAAAGACCGAGAAAGTCAAATTAACGCCAGCGAAGCTCGTACTATTGAGCTAGAAAACCTCGATGCTAAAGTTCGGATTGGGAAATTTGGCCCTTACATAGAAACCGCCAATGGTGAAGAAGTACTTACTGCTTCCATTCCTAAAGATTTAACTCCTGCGGATCTTAATCCAGAACAAGTAGAAACAATATTACGCCAAAAAACCGAGGGGCCAGAAAAATTAGGTTTTGATCCGAAAACTGGTGAAGCAGTTTATATACTTGTAGGTACTTATGGCCCTTATGTGCAGTTGGGTGAAGCTAGCGAAGAAAACAAAAAACCCAAACGCGCGGCATTACCCAAGGGTGTAAAGCAGGAAAATGTCACTTTAGATATGGCATTAGGTTTACTGGCATTACCTCGAAATTTGGGCGTTCACCCAGAAACTTCAGGAAAAATTCAAGCAAGTTTAGGCAAATTTGGCCCTTATGTTGTCCACGATCAAGGTAAAGAAGGGAAAGAATACCGCTCGTTAAAAGCTACAGATGATGTCTTAACAGTTTCCCTAGAACGCGCATTAGAATTACTAGCTGAACCGAAAAAGGGACGTGGTGCTACTCGTAGTAAGTCTAAAGCAGCGTTGAAAGAACTAGGAAATCACCCAACTGATGGGGAACCAGTAAATATTTACGAAGGCCCTTATGGTGTTTATATCAAGCACAATAAAACTAATGTCGGTATACCGGAAGGAGAAACTGTAGAAAGTATGACTTTAGAGAAAGCGCTAGAACTTTTAGCCACTAAGACAGGTTCTAAGACGAAATCTACCCGCAAGTCTACAACTACTAAAACAGCCGGAAAGACAGCGACTAAAACAGCCGGAAAGACAACGACTAAAAAGACGACGACAACTAGCACAAAGAAAAAAGCTTCATCTTAAAAGGTGGTGCGATCGCAATTATTTATAACAGTAGCCAGGGAAGTTAAGCCATCTTAAATAGCTGAAACCATTACTAACAAATGTTTTGGAAAAAGCTGATATCTGATAGCTGACTGCTGACTACTATAAATAAATCAAATGCGATCGCACTTAATTATTCATTATTAAATAATAACTCGTATCAATTATTTCTTCTTTTCCTTGTGCCAAACGCACTGTATGAACTATTCGTTGTTCATTGCTTCCTTCCTCCCTTCTAAACTCTATTTCAAATTGATTAATTTTTTGAGTAGAACATAATGAAGCTATAATTTCTGTTGGCAATAATTGAAACTGCCAGCAAATAGGGACAGGTAAACTATTAATAAACCGTAAATCTTTATATCCATAAACAACAGTTGCATCTGATCCTAAAGGTGCAAACCTTGTTAATTCTGTATAAATATCATGAGTGTGGGGATGTCTTTCTGTTGGGACTAATCCAGCTTTTAATATTAACCAATAAATTAATCCTGATAATTGACATAATCCTCCGCCTATATCTGATTGCAATTGATTATTAATAATAGTTCTGCCTTCTTTATATCCGTTTTTATAGTTTGGATTACCGACTAAATGCCAAAAAGAAAAAAGTTTACCTGATGGGATAACTATATTTTCTAAGCGATTAATTGCTAACGCTAAATTATGTTTTTTATTCTCTGAATGGCTAGTTGTTTTAATTACTTGAGATATGCTGATCTGCGGTTGAAATTGGTATTTATCCATTTCCTTCATGGGAATAAAATCAACCATTATTTGAGCCTTTCCGGTTAAAATATCCCCAATGTATCTAGATTTTATTTTTAAACTACGCTTAACTTCGGTAGGAATAATCTTTTTGATCGAAAATAAAAGATTCTCTTGATTATTTGTACTCATCATAAAATTGACAATTAATAATTATATATGAGTGTAAGCAATACTATAATTAAATTTATGCTGGGCTTGCGGATTTTTAATTTTTAATTAACTTGACCATATAATAAGAAGAAAAAATCTTACATAAGCTCCTACCTAAAAAATTATCTAGAGGAATAAATAATGGTCGAATGGGAGAAGGTAAACGATGCACAGGGCAAAATGCTATTCCCCTCAAGTCTGCAAATTGCCATTTTTGAGAATTAGATAGATTTTTTATATCTTGAATAAAAAATGAGGTTGCACCATGCCAATTTTCAGGTTTGTAACGAAGTAATTGGCGTCTGAATGCCGAGGGAATATCAAAAATTAAGCTTCCACCTGGTCGTAAAATGCGATCGCACTCATTAATAATAGTATTAATGGTTTCTGGCGTTAGGTGCATGAATAAATGTAGCGTAAAAACTGCATCATAACTAGCATTCGGGAGAGGAATTGATGTGGCAGAAGCTTCAATCAATTGTTGATTTGGATATTTATTTTGAGCAACTGTAATCATATTTTTACTAGCATCTAACCCAGTAGTAGCAAAATCGAGAAATCTACCAGTCCCACAAGCTAAATCTAGGATAGAATGAGTTTCACGACTGGGCAACCAATCGCTTAAAATTAAACGTTCCTGACTATCAATATATTGTCCATAACTATTAGCAAAACGAGACTTATCGTAATTAAAAGCAATATTTTCATAATATTGTTTAATTGTATAATGCTCTTGAGGTAGGTTCATCAGTGCTCCACCTAGTATTTTACTTGTAGTAGGAAAGACCAATTTGGGAAAGGATATTTCTAGAGCTTTTTAGTAATTTGCTTAAGCAAATCATAAAATGGTTCCCAATTATCTTCTTGAGTAATCGGTTCCCAAATAGCTTCTATTTGTGGTCTGAGTAAAACCGTTTTAGGATTCCAACGCACCAACCTTGCAGCAATATTATCTATTTCAGTTTCGGGCAAATTATTTAATATTCTTTGATATAAACTCTTCCAACTACCTAAGAGTTCGGAGTTTGCAACTGAAGATAAAAAATCTGAATCACTCAATATAGAGTTAATATCGGAACGCCATTTAGCAGAAAAAACTTCAGCTAATTCTGAGAAAAAGCCATGATAACCAACTTGAGTATCCTGCAAAAGTTGAATAGTTAATTGAAATAACTCATCTCCCTCTGGCATTTGTAATTGCTCAAATCCCAGTTTTCGCAACATTAACTGCCGATAATTTAAGAAATAATGCTCATCAAACAAACTTAAAGCAGCTTCCATATCAGCAAGTGGGATTACTGCTGATAAAGGTTGCTGAAGCATTTCTAAATTTAACCGACAAATACCTGGTTGATTGCCGTAACTGTAGCGCCCGTAATAATCAAAATATGCGGCTGTAAATTGCAAATTATAAGTGGGAATAAACGCAAACGGGCCATAATCAAAACTTTCCCCAGTAATCGACATATTATCTGTATTCAGCACCGCATGACAGAAACCAGCAGCCATCCATTGAGCAGCTAATTCTGCAACCCGTTTCACCAGTTCGGCGTAAAATAAGACATATTTTTCGGTTTCCGACTGTAAATGTGGATAATAATATTCAATTACATGATCTAAAAGCTTTTGAATTAAATCTTTGCGACCAAAATAGTGTAGCCTCTCAAATGTCCCAAAGCGGATATGAGAACGGTTAAAACGCACCATTACAGAGGAACGAGTTGGCGAAGGTTCATCTCCTCGCCATAATCCTTCACCAGTTTCAATCAAACTAAAACAGCGAGAGGTACGCACACCCATCTGATGCAATGCTTCTGCTGCAAGTACTTCCCGCACACCACCTTTAAGTGTTAGTCTGCCATCAGCAGTACGAGAGTAAGGCGTTTTACCAGAACCTTTAGTCCCAAAATCGTAAAGTTCGCCATCATTACCCCGCAATTGACCATAGAGAAATCCTCTACCATCCCCTAAATATGGGTTATATTGACCAAATTGATAGCCGTGATAGCGTAATGCCAACAACGGACGCGGGTGATTTTGGAATTTGCCAAAAGCTTCGATAAAATGTTCGTCTGTAACTTCTTTAGGATCTAAGTTAAGTTGAGTTAGCAATTCGTCGTTACGAAAGCGTAGGATATGCTTGGGAAATTCCTCCGCTTCAACTTGATCGAAATAATCGTCTCCTAACGATTCGATTGCGGGTTCGTAGTTGAGGTTAAGGAGGGGATTAGAGGAAGTTGAGTTCATAAGAGATGCAGATGAGGTAATTACAATAAAAATTCCGCTATTTTCTACGCTAACACTCCTAACTTTCGCAAGGAACCCAAAATGCCAGATCCTTTAATGTATCGGCAAGATGCCTATGTTGTTTTAGAAACCAATCAACCTGAGCAAATTGTCACACCCGCAGAGATGTTGGAAAAACTCAAGGTGATTTTGGCGCAACGACAGAATGATTTACCACCAGATTTATCTAAATTTACCTCTGTGGATGAACAAGCTAACTACCTGCTAGAAACATCCTGCGATTTCAATGTAGGTGAAGGTAAGTATTTGCAGTGGTATGTTGTGCGTCTAGAAAAATAGACTCAGGACTTACTAAGAAAGCCTTGATGACCAAGATGGTCACACTACATATTGGGTAAATTAACTTGCCCTGACCGCAGAAGTAGTGCGGGCATCTTGCCCGCGTACTGTTTTGCGTAAGTCCTGATGATGTGTCCTAGATTTAACTCAATGCCTTGGGGGTAGCTATTACTGTTATATCAACCTCATCCTCGGAGGGTTGATTCACTGTGACGCGCACTCCAGGGCCAAAGAAATTTTCCATTTTTTCTCGCTTCTCTTCCCAAACCTCTAGAGGAACTAATGGAGAGTGAAATTGTAGAATTAGGGCGTAAGCATCATCAATCTTGGTTTCCTGTAAACCTTTCAGTGCAGGTGTATCTTCGCTTGTACGCGTCAAACCAAGGCTTTTGAGAGATGTATCTAGATGAGCGTCTTGACCGTAGCGATAGCGGGTAACATCTAGGCGAACTTGATTTTGTGTAGGGGTAGCTTGTTGTTCTCTTAAAGCTACGATATCTGGAGATGTCTGTTGGCAAGGTACTGGCGGTAGTTCAGCAGCACTGAGTGCGAGTCCTCCTAACAATAGGGGAATCCCGTAAAAGAACCCTGCCAGATTTAATGTGGCATTATTGGTAGCGTAGGCAACGAATCCAACTAAGGTTAAGATGCTACCTACAATTAGACCTAATTTTCCCAAAGAGATTTGACGTAACATGGTTTGGCGGCGATTCCACTAGGAATTACTTTAGATTTATTATCTGTTGCTCTGGGTAATATTTGCTCTTTGTGATTTGTTTTATAAATTACTGGGAATAATTAAAGATAAAGGCAGCTTGAGTGGTTGATAGCTGTTGTATCACAGGTGCAGAATGGATCGCACTGCCAGAAATTACTCAACAAGTGTTGTCTATACAACCACTCTCATCAACATGACTTATGCTAATTCGCACACTGCTAAGATTCTTACAGGATTATATAGTGTTATCAAAAATCAATTCCTATATATGTAGTGCCAGCGACTTTAAATAGCAACTTTTATTTTGCCAGTCCCGATCAATACTTGTGATGTATTGAGCGCTAACTAAATAAATTAATATTTAAGTATGCTCAAAGAAGAACACCCGCAGATTCCCAAAAAAAAGAGTGTTATCCTACAGGAACTCGACTCGCTCAAGCGGGAAGAGGAAACGCTTTCTAATATACTAGCTGTCGATGTTTGGGCTTTAGCTAAAACGATGGATGAATTTCAACCAGGATTCTGGTCGGAATTTATGAAAAATCGTGAGAAAGCACTCAAGCGATTTATTACCGAAGTTATTAAAAGCAAGCGTGCTGTTCCTAATCGTCCTCCGTTCCTGCGTTAGTTTAGATATCCTAATATAGGATGTATAACAAAAAAGCAAATGATGGACGCACAAACTCTAAAAGAACGAATTGCCTTAATTGAAGACAAACGTGAATCCCTAGTTCAATTGTTAGAACAACCTAATTTGGGGACTTTGAGAATTGATGTTAATCAAGCTCTCGAAGAAATTGATGATTTGCTAGATGAATTTAAGCGTACTTTTCCAGAAGGGAAAGAATAATTAGTTGAGCTAGTTATACGAAAATTAGCTTTTTATATAAGAGTATTTAGGTGCGATCGCACTTATTGCGATCGCACCTTTTCATGAACCTACTTTTACGCCTTCCCCTAACTTTTTTACTAAAGCAATTAAATCTTGAGTAGATGCGTCTTTTTTGCAAAAAGCATCTATTCTAGCTGCTGTACTCATTACCTCAACCTGGGGATCTTCCACTGAAGAGTAGGCAATGATTTGAACGTTAGGATCAATGGTTTTTATATGATTTGAGGCACTTAACCCATCCATTACTGGCATTTGTAGGTCAAGGATGATTACATCTGGATGGCAACGCTCTACCAATTCAATCGCTTCTTTACCGTTGCTTGCCAGACCGACCAATTCTATATTTTTCTGACTTTGCATCGCAAGCTTGAGGGTGAAGCGAGTTAGCTCGTGATCGTCAACTACTATGACACGTAGGGTAGAGTTTTGGCAAGACAACATAACACAATAATAAGGTAAAGTATATCACTGACAAGTTATAGCATAGTGACAATTGCTACAACTATCCATCTACCTTGAGAGCGAAGTACCCAAGAATTAACTAATTAAAAATTTTATTTTTGCCTTCCATAAAAATATAACACGAAAGTTAAAAGATAATAACTTTAAAGATATTTTTGTTTTTTTTTACATAATATGGTTACTTTTATTTTTTATCCAATTCATTATAAAAGCTTGGGTTTATAGCTTTATTACATTGTAAACGGTAGGAATTAGCCCAGCTTAGACTTGTGACCAAACTATCTACTAGGGATGTGAGATCTGGAATAAATAGCATATCTACCAGTTGATGCACATTTGCAGCAAGTTAGCAATCTATAGTTAGATATAAATAACGAGCATTGAATTCTAACTTAGGTTAGGTAATGAGTTCTCTACATATCGAATTTTTATGGTGGATTAGTGTTGATACTGTCAATCATGCTGTTCATAAATAAATTTGGTGTGATTTTAAAAACAATTTATCTGAAAAAAAGTATTAAAACTTAATCTTATGTCAGAGGGTAGAACCCTAAATCTGTTTGTGTTTGTAATTTTGCAGAGAAGGTAATAAAAGTGCTTTATGGAAATTCAGACACCAGATTGGGTTAAACACGCGGTTTTCTACCAAATTTTCCCAGACCGATTTGCCAGAAGCAAACATCCCCACAAGCGGATTTTGACAACAGCTAGATGGGAAGATTGGAATGCGATGCCAACGCTTCAAGGTTATAAAGGGGGAGATTTATGGGGCGTTATTGAACAACTCGACTATTTGCAAGATTTGGGAATTAATGCGATTTATTTCACCCCAATTTTCCAGTCAGCGAGTAATCACCGCTATCACACTCACGACTATTACACAGTTGATCCGATGTTGGGGGGAAATCCAGCTTTTAAAGACTTGCTGGATGCTGCCCATGAACGCAATATTAAAGTAGTTTTAGATGGAGTATTTAACCACTCTAGTCGTGGTTTTTTCTTTTTCCATGATGTTTTAGAAAATGGCCCTCATTCACCCTGGGTAAATTGGTTTAAAATTCATGATTGGCCAGTATCTCCTTATAATGGCGAGTTTCCAGCTAACTATGAAGGTTGGGATGGTAATCGGGCGTTGCCAGTATTTAACCATGAAAATCCCGAAGTGCGGGAATATATCATGGAAATTGCGGAATATTGGATTAAGTTTGGGGTTGATGGTTGGCGCTTAGATGTACCGTTTGAAATTAAGGTTCCTGGTTTTTGGCAGGAATTTCGCGATCGCGTCAAAGCAATTAACCCTGATGCTTATATTGTTGGGGAAGTTTGGACAGATGCCCGTGAATGGCTAGATGGTACGCAATTTGATGGGGTGATGAATTATTTATTTGCAGCGCCAACTATTGCTTTTACCGCAGGCGATCGCGTAGATATAGAACAAGTGCAAGATCGTTCTTATCATCCCTATCCACCATTATTTGCTAGCGAGTATGCCCAGAAAATTACTGATGTTTTAGCACTATATCCTTGGGAAATTCAGTTAACGCAGCTAAATTTATTAGCAAGTCATGATACGGCGAGACTGCTATCAATTGCTGGAGGCGATCGCGCTAGTGTTGAGTTAGCAACATTATTATTGTTAACTTATCCAGGCGCACCTAGTATATATTACGGTGATGAGGTAGGTTTACCTGGTCGTTTAGATCCCGACTCGCGCCGAGGTTTCCCATTAGAAGCGAATTGGGAGCGTGAGATTTTAGATTTGCATCGCCAATTAATTGCTTTACGCCACAAATATACTGCCCTCCGCACAGGTAAATACGAAGTATTATTTGCTGAGGCGACAGTTTATGTATTTGCGCGGACTTGGGGAGAAGAGGAAATAATTGTTGCGGTGAATGTGGGAACTGAAGCGGCGCATAGTAACTTTGTGGTGAGTAATTTGCGATCGCAGCCAAGCAAACTGTTATTTGGTTCGGCTGAAGTTTCTTGGAATAATGAAGGAGAATCTCACCAGCTAGATTTGCGTCTGTCTCCTCGTAGTGGATGTATATTAGGTTAGCTTTTAGCGGTTAGCTAACTTTTAGCTTTTAGCGATTAATAAATTATTAGTGATTGGTGATTATCTACATCCAATCGTCATTCTATAAGAGAATGGCTAACTACTAATCGCTAATCGCTAAATGCTAATTGCTAACTGCTAATAACTTTTTAAACTCACAAAAATGTAGGTATTAACACAGTATCAATGGTATGAATAACACCGTTATCTGCCAGGATATCTGTTTGCAAAACTTTAGCACCATTGATCTCAAAACCATTATCAGCGCGTTCAATGCCGATGATTCCGCCCTCAAACGTCTCAGCAGAATCTAACTCAACAAAGTTATCAGTTCTAACATCACCAAACAGAACGTGAAACGTCAAAATCTTTTTAAGTTTGGGAATATCTTGCAGCCAGCCAGATAAGGTATCAACTGGAATCTTGGCAAAAGCTTCATCCGTTGGTGCTAAGACGGTGTAAGGGCCAGGGCTAGTCAAAATCTCTAACAAACCAGCCGCTTCAATTGCAGTAACTAAGGTATTGAATGAGCCAGCATTAGCTGCGGTGTCAACAAGATTAGGCATATATTTTCCTACTTTTTTATGTGCTTATCTGTTAAGAACTATAAGCAGAAATGCTGACAATTCATCTTTCAAAGGAGTGAATATCAATTAACAATTATCCATGACAATCACCAATCACCAGCTACTTAACTACTTTGAGTAATTCCCCGCTTTAGGAGTTGCTGCATAAAAAATTCTTCTAAAGAGGGGCGTGATAGCTGCATACTAATCAATTGTGCGCCGATCAAGCGGAGGGTAGCTAAAAATTCTTGGGGTTCACCTTGCAGTTGACCATACCAACCTTCATCATCAAAAGTGAAATCGCGAACCCAACGTTTGAGGATATCTGGATTACCACCAATACCTTTAACTTGATAGATATTTTGATTGACACCTAAAAGTTGTTCTAATGAGCCAGCACAAATTAACTCTCCTTTTGCAAGGATAGCAACGCGATCGCATATTTGTTCTACTTCTGCCAAAACGTGACTATTGAAGAAAACTGTTTTTCCAGCATATTTCAAAGATAAAATTAGCTCACGCATTTGGCGGCGACCCATTGGATCTAAACCAGACATCGGCTCATCTAGAAATACTACTTCTGGGTTATTAATCAGGGCTTGCGCCATCCCAACCCGTTGTAGCATTCCTTTAGAATACTGGCGCATCTGCTTTTTCTTAGCTGCTGACTGCGCTAACCCAACTAATTCCAAAAGTTCGGGGATGCGTTGACGTTGTACGGAAGCTGGAATTTCAAATAATCCCGCAGCAAACTCTAAAAATTCCCACCCAGTTAGATAATCGTAAAAATAAGGGTTTTCTGGTAGGTAGCCAATGGATTGCTTGACAGCGCGATCGCCTAGAGGATGTCCCAAAAGCATTGCACGTCCAGAAGTGGGGCGTACAATTCCCAATAACGTCTTCAATAGTGTGGTTTTACCTGCACCGTTTGGGCCTAGTAAACCAAACGTTTCACCCTGATAAACTGTCAGGGTACAGCTTTTAAGGGATTCTATTTTTTGATTGAGCCAAAAGCCAGTGCGGTATACTTTCCGCAGTTGATAAGTCTCTACGACTGGCGGTTGTTCAACATGGACGATGGCTCCCCGTCCTGGTTCATATAAAGGCGAATCTGTAAAAGACTTCATCTGAATTTAGCTTGCACCCGTAATAACAATAAAAATTAAACAGACTAGGTATTTGGGTAAAATTAAACGTTACTTGCAATCACTTGGACTGGGGACTGGTGATTGGTGACTAGAAAAATCCCTATACGTTTATTTATGCCCACCTACTTATATAAATTATCTCCAATAGGCAGTGTAATCTTTTTTGACGATGCCATAACTACAGGTACATAGGCATGATGGCAGGGTTTTTGTAAGATTAAGATCGACTTGAGGAAAATCTGATGGATCGATCCAAGATTGTAGCTATTGTAGCTGGGGCGATTTCTTTAGCTCTAGCGATCGCATACCTTTTAATTGTTCAACTGCTCGACTTCAGGGGTGAAATGCTACCTGCCCCCATAAGTCAATTATCAATTATCAATGAGCAATTATCAGTTATTATTTACCAGCTATGAGTTACAAAATATAAATTTACTCTTGACTATGCGTAGCTACGCGATTATTGGTACAGGTGCGTTGGGTGGCTATTACGGAGGCAAACTGCAACAAGCAGGTTTGGATGTCCATTTCCTGCTCAACAGTGATTATGAATACGTTAACCTCAATGGTTTAATTGTTGAATCTCCAACAGGGGATTTCACGCTTCCTTGTATCAATGCTTACAACCACACGGCAAAAATGCCACTTTGTGATGTCGTAATTGTAGCCCTCAAAACAACGCACAACTACTTATTACCGAAAATATTGCCAGATGTAATCAAAGATGATGGCGTGGTTTTAGTGCTGCAAAATGGCTTAGGTGTTGAACAGGAAGTTGCTGATATTATTGGTGCAGATCGGGTAATCGGTGGGTTGTGCTTTCTTTGTTCTAATAAAGTAGCACCTGGACATATTCGCCACTTAGATTATGGTGAAATTAAACTTGGTGAATATGCACCTGACTATCAAGCAGTTGGAATTACTGAGCGAATGCGCCAAATTGCTAGTGACTTTGATAGCACGGGTATTCCGATACTTTTGGCTGAAGATTTATTGTTAGCGCGTTGGCAAAAACTTGTTTGGAATATTCCTTATAATGGGCTATCTGTAGTTCTTGATGCGCGAACAGATGAGCTAATGGCTGATCCAGACACCCGTGTTTTAGTAGAACAGTTAATGCAGGAAGTTGTAGCAGGTGCAGCCGCTTGTAGTCGGATAATATCTGATAGTTTTATCCAAAAAATGCTCGATTATACGGTAAACATGAAACCTTACCGGACGAGTATGAAGATTGATTATGATGAAAAGCGATCGCTCGAAGTAGAAACCATGTTTGGTAATCCTTTACGTGCTGCACAAAAAGCAGGAGTAGATTTACCAAAAATTGCCGTGTTATACCAGCAATTAAAATTTCTAGATGCTAGAAATAGCCAGAAAAAATAATTTTACACTTAATCCCCAATCACCAGTCACTAATCCCTAGCCCCTATTAGAATAAAGGCATCACACAGGAGTGTTTGTATGAGCCAGATTACTACAGAACGAGTACGCTGGACTACCGCCGATTTGGAATTATTGCCAGATAACGGTAATCGTTATGAAATAATTGATGGGGAATTATTTGTGACAAGAGCGCCACATTGGAAGCATCAAGAATCGTCTGGCAGACTTTTTACTACCCTAGATATTTGGTCGCGGTCTACTGGTTTAGGACGTGCAGGAATCGCCCCTGGAGTTATTTTTACTGACACAGATAACGTTATCCCTGATGTCGTTTGGGTTAGTAAAGAAAGATTAGCTACCTCGTTAGATGATGCAGGACATCTAACCACAGCACCAGAGTTAATTGTAGAAGTATTATCTCCTGGCGCGGAAAATGAACGACGCGACAGAGAAGCTAAATTAAAACTTTACTCTTCCAGAGGAGTCCAAGAATACTGGATTATTAATTGGCAAAAGCAACAAATTGAAATTTATCGACGGGAACAAGCAATCTTAAAAATAGTTGCAACTTTGTTTAATAATGATGAAATAACGTCTCCTCTATTACCTGGCTTTAGCTGTTCTGTAGCCTCAATTTTTGCTTAATAAATATTAAATTAATTAAAAAATTGTTTGCTATGACTGTATCAACTTCTATAATCCTTCAGAGTCAAGAAAAAAGCTTTTCCGAGTGGAAAAACGCTACTTGGCAAGATTATATAGCTTTTCGGAACAATCCACATACTGAAATATTAAGATTGTTTTATTATCAAAATAAACTTCTTGTTGAAATGGGAACCGAAGGAATTAATCACGCGACTATTTGCGATCTTTTTACTTTAGTATTTGGCTTCTGGTTTAGTCAAAACCCAGGACAAATATTTAGTTCGCTAGGCGGTTGTTTATTAGAAAAACCACCTAAACAAGCTGCTGCACCAGATTTAGTGCTTTACTTGGGCGGAGACTTCCCGCGTTGGAAACCAGGAGAACGGCGTTATATTAATTTAAATCAATGGCGAGTACCTAACTTAGTTGGTGAAATTGCTGATACAACTTTAGCAACAGATTTAGATGAGAAAAAACATCTATATGCTGAATTAGGAATACCTGAATATTGGGTTATTGATGTACGCGGACAATGGGTGTTTGCGTTTCAGTTGCAAGAAAATGGTGTTTATCAAGAATGTGAACAATCTTTAACATTAGCCGGATTACCTATTGATTTATTAAATCAAACTTTGTCACGTTTGAATGAAGAAGCAAATGGTAGCGCTGCAATTTGGTTTGCTCAACAAATTGCCAATTTAAAAGCAGAATAGATAAAACATATTATTAGAATTTTTCTAGGAACTAGATTACTATAGTTATTTTAATATTTATACACTATTAATCGAAGAAAGGGTGGGGGTTACTATTGATGCTAATTACTGATTAATTATCAACTCTCTCTAACCATTCTTCTAAAGCTATATCTATTAATGTATCTATTGAAGTAGATCTTACTATTTTTCCGGTCATTTGTTCATAAATATGCCAATAAAACATAATTGTATGGCAGTCTCCAGATCTTGCATGGGGTTTAGGATTTCGATTGAGACAGAATCTTTCCACAGGTTGATTAATGTTTTTAGGATAAAAATCTATTTTTATTAAACTTTTTTCCTCACTTCTAAACTTTCCCTGAAAGTTCATTTTGCCTTTAGGAAAAGGCAACCATAATGATAAATGAAACAAATGCCAATTGTCTTTGAAAAACTCGCCGTAAAATTCAGCACATAGTTTACTGGCAAACAATTCATTGTCGCCTTTCTTTAAGCCGTAACGAGTAGTTACAGCAGTACTCTTTTCTGCCATACGCCGATCAAAGCTTAAGATTTTTTCTCTGATCATCAGCACTTTTTCTTGTTGTTCACTCAAATTATCTTTGAGCATTTTTGCCAGCGATCTAGGCGGTCGGGGTATATTGATAATAGGCGTTATTATTTCAATTTCATCAACAATGTATTCTGGGAGGTAGGGAATTTTTAGTTGTGATACTAATACTCCATCTGTGGTTTTTAAGTTGAAGTAAAGTGTCTTTGCTTGTTGAGTGATATCAAAGCTAAAAAAATCAAAGTCTAGCTTGCTATATCTTTTATCTATAAAGTTATGCCTATGAAAACTAGGCGCGATCGCGATCAAGCGTACAGGCTGTTGATCATCAATTTCAAATGGAAATGACTTTTCTTCTAATAAGTTATGATAATAGCGCGTTAACTGTTGAACAATATATCTATCTACAACATTTTTTAGCTCAATTATTACTAAACGTTGAGAATTATCAACGGCTAAAATGTCACAAATTTCTCCTTGGGCAATATCCTGGCGTTTAAGAAAAATTAAGCTTAATATACTCGATAAATTTTTTTCAATAAAATCCTCTAAATCTGTTTCTGTAGTAAAATTCCATTTATCATCAATTTTGATTAATGCTGAAGCGTCTAACATTTTATTGTAAAAGTTAGTGGCTAAACATCTCCATAAATGAATCTCCAACCCTGACAAGGCTTGGACTAATGTTCAGCTTGAAACACAGCCCAAGTATTAAAAAATATGTTTACCCTTCATTAAACTCTACGCGACTGTAAATATCTATTAGCGTAATTTCAAAATTAATATTACTTAATGCCAATACAGCGTTTTCATCTTCATATTCAGATAAAATCCACTTATTATCATCAGTCTTGGCAAACTGTTCTACATGAATTTTAGTCTGATCGATGAGAATATATTCTTGAAAACTTGGAATAGTCCGATAAAACTCAAATTTTTCACCTCGATCAAAATTCTTAGTGGATTTTGATAATACTTCCACAATTAATAAAGGGTTAGTAATTGTATCTTTTCTCTCTTCAGCAAATTCTAAATTTCCTGCAACAACCATCACGTCTGGATATGTGTAAATGCGTTGGCGAGGTATCCATAAACGTAAATCAGCCATAAATACTCGGTATGGTTGCCTTCTTAAAGCAAAGTTTAAGGCAGCATAAAAATTACCAGCTATCTGATTATGATTAGGGGAACCGCCTGCCATTGTAACTACCTCGCCATCGTAATATTCACTTCTATATTCTGCCTGAGTTTCTAGATCTAAATACTCTTCAGGAGTGTAGTAGGTTTTTTCTGTTGCTTGCATATTTATATTATGTTTGGTAAATTATCTATAATTATAGCGATCGCACAATTTTACTGCCAATCATCTGCTTGATTACGCTGAGTTTCTTCCGCCTCAATTACTTCAGAATTATCAGTTAACGGTTTAACAACTCGCGCGATCGCTTCCGTGACAAATGCCTTCACAAATTCATCTTTGCGATTCAGTTGAAACTGTCTTTGTACTACTTCTGTAATCCCACCATCGCCCCAATCTTGGTCTTGACGGAAGTATTCAATAAAGCTTTTTCCAGCAATTCTAGTTAAATAAGCTGCTGTCACTCCTTGAATAGCTTTACCTAATAAATAAGTAGCTACATTTAACTGTAATGCAGTAGAAATTAATTCAATTGCACCTTTGACAATGCCTAAACTTGCTAAAGTTTTTCCTAAAGAAAGGGCTAACTCTTTACCGCGATCCATATTTAATTCACAGCCGTAAATTCTGCCAATTTCTACTACCATTTGGGCATTAACTGCGGCTGTAGCTAATAAATCTACAACTGGTAATGGTGTTACTGCAATCACACCAGCGCCTATCCATTGAAATCTTTCTACTACTTTTTCTGCTTGGCGACGACGTTGGGCATCAAGTAAACGCCTTGCGTCATCTCCTAATCTTTGGGATTGCAATAAGATATTATCTGCAACTAAATCTTCTCCTTCCGCCCGTAAAACTGCTGCCATACGTCTAATTAAGGGCATGATATCAGGGTCGGGTTTAAAGGTTTCGCCTGTTTCTAATAATGCTGCTTCAGGATTAGCTGCGATCGCAACTATATCAGAACTAGCAATAAACCCGCGTACCCGTTCCCGCAAACGAGCTAAAATTACTTCTTGGTCTTCTTGTGTATATAAATCAGTTTTATTTAAAATCAGGAGCGATCGCTTCCCAATCTCTGCCAACGCCTTAAGCGGGTTATACTCCGACTGGCGCAAATCATTATCCACCACAAATAATAATAAATCTGCTTCCGTCGCTAACTGTCTGGCTAACTGTTCCCTTTCAGTACCCGATACCCCTGCTTCTAAAATTCCTGGGGTATCTGTAATTAAGATTTGCCGATTTAATCCTTTTAACTTTAAGGTATAAGTTTCCCCTACCTCAGTAGTTCCCATTGGCGCGTCTACTTTACCCACCATGCGCCCAATTAACCCATTAACTAAAGAAGTCTTACCTGCCGAACCCGTACCAAAGACAACTACTAATAATTCCCCACGTGCTAGATTAGCTTCAATTTCGCGCGATCGCTCTAATAAAGCTTGCTTTGCCACCTCATCTTGAATTTGCCCCACCTGTTGACGTACCGCCCGTAGGGTTTCCTCCGCCGCTTCCGTCTTCACTGCTGGAACCTTCGGCGCAAGTCGTCGCCTTGGCGTTTGTCTGCGCCCAAACAACCCTAAGTAATAAACAAACGACCAAATTAAAACACCTAGTAAAGCAATGATCAATAACAGCAGTAGAAACGCCAAAAAAGGCGAAGTAAAGGAAACTTGCCAATATAAGCGATATAGAGAATTAATCAGCCATAGCACCAGCCCCAGGATCAAGCTGATGCCAAAAATTAGCGTCAATAAGCGCGGCAGAGGCATTGGGGCAATTTAGATATAGTTGTTTGAATTATCTCCCAGTCCAACTAGATAGCTGTAATGGAAGACGCATCTAATTCTAGTGTCCCTTGTATTTTCTGCTATTAGCTAGAGGTAATCACTCATTAGCCTGTGCGAGATTGAGTGGAGTTTAGTAACAAAAGTAGAAATTATGACCTTTTTTAGCCAAATTTTAGGAGCATTACAAAATTCTGATCAAGCAGGGAGTTCTGGTCAAGTAGCAAATATTCTCAGTACTGTGGATCAGGTGAGTGATAGCTATGGTACAGATCGCAACACTACTCAATCCGCTTTATCAATTGTTGGTAACTATGTGCGTTCTGCTTTACAGCAAAAGAGAGAGACTGAAGGCTATGAGCAAGCACAATCTCTAGTTAATCAATATAGTGGCTCTTACCCAAATCCCCAAGCTGTTAATTCTATCTTCTCTGGTGGGCAACTTAACGGCGTAATAGATGCTGTGGCTCAAAGAACAGGCTTAAATCCCCAGATGGTTGCACAAATGCTGCCTATTTTAGTACCTATAGTATTGAATATGCTGCAAACTGGAAGCAATGCTCAAAGTCCCCAAGGTGGAAATCCTGTACTCAATGCCTTCTTAGATGCAGATCACGATGGGGATGTTGATATTTCCGATGCTATGCACCTAGCAGCAAAGCATATTAGCCGTTAAAATCTTTGGGGACGAGTTATAGCAATAAGTGTAAACTAGACTTCTTGCTTTCAATCAGTTATACCATCTGTGTGCATCTGTGTTTATCTGTGGTTAATTATCCAAAATTTAACTTATGCAACAGGTCTAGTATGCGATCGCTCGTTTCCAAAATTTACTCAAATTACCTGCAATTTGCCCTCTCCTTGTAAATAAGGAGGGGGTTGGATGTGGGGGTTAATGATCCATTAATTTAATACTTAACTATGAGCCTGTGCATCAATCCGAACTGTCCTAGAATTAACGCGGATAACGACAACACCCGCTTCTGCCTAAGTTGTGGTTCTGAGTTGCTACTGGACAATCGCTATCAGGTGATGCGCCTGCTGACTGATAATAATAACTTTAGCAAGGTATATGAGGCGTATGAACAAAATACGCCCAAAATTATTAAAGTTCTCAAAGAACATCTTAATACCCACCCCAGAGCAGTAGAACTCTTTCAAGAAGAAGCAAGTATTTTAGGACAGCTAAATCATCGTGGAATTCCACAAATAGATGGTTATTTCCAGTATCAGACAAGAGATGGTTTGCTGTTGCACTGCATCGCAATTGAGCATATTGAGGGTTACAACTTTGAAGAGTTGTTACAGCAACAGGGAAATCGACTGATTTCTGAAAAGGAAGCGATCGCATATTTAAGACAAATAGCAGAAATTTTAGTTGCTGTACATAGCCAAAATTACTACCACTGGAATATAAAACCCTCAAATATCAAGTTTGCACCCTCAGATGGCTCTCGTGGCGGGGATAAAAGGGCTGTTTACCCTACCCCACAATCAACAGGTAATTTAATCTTAATTGACTTTGCTACCGCACGTGAATTAACATATCTCCACCTTGCTAATAATGGGATGGAAGATGCCATTCCAGCAGTTGTTTCCCCTGGTTATACCCCACCGGAACAAGTTAGTAATCAACCATTACTACAATCAGATTTTTATGCTTTAGGACGCACGTTTGTCTTTCTACTTACGGGATATCATCCCTTAGAATTTTACGATCCTCAAAGAGATGAGATTTACTGGCGCAGTTATGCTGCTGGGATTTCGCCATTAGTGATGGATTTTATTGATTGGTTAATGGCGCGTAATCCGAGCGATCGCCCGATCAATGCTAATGAAATATTACAACGTTTAGATGAATTAGAACGCGAACTATATTACTCAGATAGCCCTTTCCCGTTAACAATTATAGCTGGATTAATTATTGCATTCTGGGCTAAATTATTAAGATTTCCCTTGTTTGGCTGGCTGGAATATGTTACTAGCACAACTCTACGACTTGCCATCTTCATTATTGTCATCGTCTCAGTTCCAGGGGTCTTAGCTGTTGTCAGTCCAAAAGTTATTTGTTCATTAGGTTTATCATCAGATGCTTGTCCATCGCAAGAACCTGAAAAAATTGGTGATATAGATTATTTCCCCCCAGAAGAAGGAACAGATAGCCAAGGGAAATCCGCAGAATTTGAAGTTGCTGTCTTATCCAGAGAATATGAATGGAGATTGGGCAGTGCTTCTCAAATTCAAAGTGATGATGAAATTATTAGAGTGCAAGATTTACAGCCAAGGCTTGAACAACAAGGCGTACTAAATAGGCTAGGGGATACAACTGATATTATGTCTGTTGGGACAGCTTCTTGCGAGGGTGCTGTAGCTACTGAAGAACTTAGGGCGCTTCAAAGAGCAAAAAATATCCAACTTTTAGCAAAAACTTTATTTGGTAATAGTCCCACTGTCAAAAATTATCATTTATTAAATTTAGGTAAGTTTAAAGATTGTGAAAAAACTGTTAATCCTTCCGAAACATCTTATCAAAGAAGTTTGATTATTGTTGGAGTTAGTAAAAAAGATGAAGGCGTACTGCTTGATGAAGCTTTGTATGATCGGTTGAAAAAGAAGCCTTTTGGAGATTTTAAGTTAGAAGATTATTCTTTAGGCTCTCCGGAGAGATTTCAGTTAACTAATTAGTATTTTGTTTCAATTCTTACCCCTCTTTAATAATTTCTAACTCAACTATTGTTTCTCTAATATCGAGATGATATTTTGTAAAATCGATGCGGACTAACATCCATAACTTAGATTCTCTTATCTTAAGGAAATATTTTTTTCCTCATTGAGAATTGTTAATCGATTATGGAAAATCTCGCTCTCTTACCTGACTACTAAAATCTTGTACCGCCTGAGTAATTATTTCTCGCAAATTTACATAAGATTTAGCAAACGGTGGTTGTCGCTGTGAAAGTCCTAAAACATCAGCAGTCACCAAGACTTGTCCATCACACTCAGATCCCGCACCAATTCCGATTGTAGGAATAGTTAATTTTTGTGTAATCTGCCCTGCTAAAGATGCTGGAATATGCTCTAAAACAATCCCAAACGCGCCAGCTTGTTCTAGTGCGATCGCTTCCCCTAAAATACGCTCACCTGCATCAGCCGTTTTTCCTTGTTGGCGATAACCAAGCTGATGTACAGACTGAGGCGTTAAACCAATATGACCTAATACCGGAATACCAGCTTTTACCAAACGCCCTACAGTTTCTGCCATCGCTGGATATCCACCTTCTAACTTTACTGCTTGCGCCCCCGTTTCCTTCAAAACCCGACCAGCAGAATGTATCGCTTGCTGTGGACTTTCTTGATAACTTAAAAACGGCAAATCCACAACTACCAAAGCTTGTTGCACACCTCTACGCACCGCTTTAGCATGATGCAGCATCTCCTCTAACGTAATTGGTAGAGTGGTTTCATATCCCAACGTTACCATCGCCAGGGAATCGCCTACTAGGACAACATCAACCCCTGAAGCATCTAACAGTTGAGCGATCGCATAATCCCAAGCTGTCAGCACAACAATTGGACGCGCCTGTTGTTTCCATTGGATCAATTGTTGGGTGGTAACTGCCATTTAACACTTCTTCTAGGTAGATCTAATTCAATATTAGAACTCAGCCCTCACTATTTTTGGAAGAATTAAATCAAGTCATCATGCTGCCTTACTTCACCCGTATTCATATCCAACCAAGCTAACCCTTCACCTGTTCCCACCCAGACTTTATTACCAACATCAGCAGATAAAGAGACAATCTTACTAGAGGGGAGGTTGGCTACTTCGCCAATCACAGCATCATTATTTGGGTTTATTTTCAACAAACCTTTATTCGTACCCACCCAAACATTACCATCTTGACCAAAATGCAAAGTGGTAACATTACGTCCGTTTAATGGAGTTACAGAACGTATCAATAAGCCTGTTTTGGGGTCAATAACAATCAAACTGTCAAGCGTTCCCACCCACAGCATCCCTTGGGAATCAAGGGCAAGAGCTTGAACAATTGTTCCTGGTATATTAATAATCTGCTTGATAATTGAGGCACTTGATGTATCAACTTGTACTAAACCTTCTAGAGTTCCTACCCATAGTTGATCGAGCTTATCGACAACTAAAGCATTAGCAGCTATTCCAGGCAATTGCTGTATGGTGGTCATCAATAATTCTTTGTCAGGATTAATTAATGCCAAACCGCGATCGCTACCCACCCACAATAAACCCCGCTTGTCTACCAATAGAGACAACACTCGGTTAAAAGGTAACTTGAAATTTTGTTCCTTAACTTGATTCGTGAGTATATCTACACTGCGGAGTCCTTCGTCACCACCAACCCAAATTTTTCGACGGTCTGACGCTAAAGCATCAATCGTTTGGTTAGCAAAACCTACACGGGCTACAACCTTAGCTGTCGTAGCATCAATTCGCACTAAACCTTTATAAGAACCAACCCAGAGATTACCAGTAGTATCTGGTTGTAAGGCACTAATTTTAAAATCAGTTTCTAAAATTTCTGCGTCTCTTGGCGCAAGAGTAGGAGTGATCGGGAAAACATCTATGCTAGGTGGCTTGAGATCGACATTTGAAGGATTATTCTGTTGTAATTGGATGCTAGTTTGCGCCAGTACATAACTTGTAATACTTTCCTCTAACAAGCTACATCCCAACAGCGTCGCAATGATTAATAAATTAGTGCGTAAGTTCCAGAATGCCATCGCTTTTACAAAAGTGAAACTATAAAAGTTCGTTTTTGATAGTAGGTAAGCTGCGACCACTGCCTTTGACTACCGTTTTTTTTTAACGAAATTAATCACGGCAGCCCTAAAGCTAAGTTTATTTAAGCTAAAGACTCAAAACTATAGCAGCTTGGTTACAACCCTTCTAAGTGTAAGTATTTATACTGAAACCCTATCGAGCAGATGCTATCTATTACTTATCCCTAGTGTTCCCATTGCTCAATCAAAAATCAAATTGAGTAGAGGTGGGTTTGATTTATATTTTTGTAGGATACCTAGATTCTTGTGAACCCGCCCCTACTTTAAAAGGCAATGTTAAGAAAAACCGCTAATTTAAACTGTAAATGTTAGAAACATATAAACAAAAGTTATGAATTGTTAAAAAATGTTAAAAGTATAACTTATTGCCTTCCTGGTATAGTTAAACAAGCATAAAGGAACATTAAATTTCCTCAGGAAGGAAGACATGGCTTATTCTCAAACGAAAACTCAGTCAAAAACTGGGTATAAAGCTGGAGTACAAGATTATCGCCTCACATATTACACACCTGACTATACGCCAAAGGATACAGACGTATTAGCAGCTTTCCGTGTCACGCCTCAGCCCGGAGTTCCTCCTGAGGAAGCAGGGGCTGCTGTAGCTGCTGAGTCTTCCACTGGTACTTGGACAACAGTTTGGACTGATTTGTTGACCGACCTCGATCGCTACAAAGGTCGTTGCTACGACATTGAACCAGTCCCAGGTGAAGATAACCAATTCTTCGCATACATCGCCTATCCTCTCGATTTGTTTGAGGAAGGTTCTGTAACCAACTTGCTGACCTCATTGGTTGGTAACGTATTCGGTTTCAAAGCTCTCCGCGCCCTGCGTTTGGAAGATCTTCGTATCCCCGTTGCTTACCTCAAGACATTCCAAGGGCCTCCTCACGGGATTCAAGTTGAGCGCGACAAACTGAACAAGTATGGTCGTCCTCTACTGGGTTGTACGATTAAGCCTAAGTTAGGTCTGTCTGCTAAGAACTATGGTCGTGCAGTTTATGAAGTCTTACGCGGCGGTCTAGACTTCACAAAAGACGACGAAAACATTAACTCTCAGCCCTTCATGCGTTGGCGCGATCGCTTCCTATTCGTACAAGAAGCTATCGAAAAAGCTCAAGCTGAAACCGGCGAAATCAAGGGACACTACCTCAACGTAACTGCTCCCACCTGCGAAGAAATGATGGAGCGTGCAGAATTCGCTAAAGAAATCGGCACCCCCATTATCATGCACGACTACCTAACTGGTGGTTTCACCGCTAACACCACTTTGGCTAAATGGTGTCGTCGCAACGGCGTTCTGCTGCACATCCACCGCGCTATGCACGCAGTTATCGACCGTCAAAAGAATCACGGTATCCACTTCCGTGTATTAGCTAAGTGCTTGCGGATGTCTGGTGGTGACCACCTGCACTCTGGTACCGTCGTAGGTAAACTAGAAGGCGAAAAAGGCATCACAATGGGCTTCGTTGATTTGATGCGCGAAAACTACGTTGAACAAGACCGCGATCGCGGTATCTTCTTCACCCAAGATTGGGCTTCTATGCCTGGTGTAATGCCCGTAGCTTCTGGTGGTATCCACGTATGGCATATGCCTGCTCTAGTAGAAATCTTCGGTGATGATTCCTGCTTGCAGTTCGGTGGTGGTACTCTAGGACACCCTTGGGGTAATGCTCCTGGTGCAACCGCTAACCGTGTTGCTCTAGAAGCTTGTATTCAAGCTCGTAACGAAGGTCGCAACTTGTTCCGTGAAGGCGGCGACGTAATCCGTGAAGCTTGCAAGTGGTCTCCTGAATTGGCTGTTGCTTGCGAACTGTGGAAGGAAATCAAGTTCGAGTTTGAAGCAATGGATACACTGTAAAAGCTTTTAGCATTCAGCAGTCAGCTTTCAGCCTGAATAAACAAGCTGATAGCTGATAGCTGATAGCTGATAGCTATAACGCTGGGGTCAAGGATGGACTTAAAACAAGTTGCCAAAGATACAGCAAAGGTGCTGAGTAGCTATTTGACCTATCAAGCCGTGCGGATTATCTTGACTCAGTTAACTGAGACAAATCCTCCTCTGGCATACTGGCTAAGTAACTTTTCCGGGAAAGAAAAAATCCAAGATGGAGAAGCTTTTCTTAAAGAGTTACTCAGCGAGAAACAAGACCTGGCGTTTAGAGTAATGACTGTACGACAGCATTTAGCCGAGGAAGTGACGGATTATTTACCGGAGATAGTTCGCACTGGTATTCAGCAGGCAAATATGGAATATCGCCGCCAGCATCTAGAGCGACTTACGCAACTAACCTCCAGTAACCCCAGCACTTATCCTGAACAGCCAATTGATTCTGAGCCGAATCTGGATAATATTTCAGATTAGCCAGAACATCTGACAACATTCTTACCAGCATTACCTTTACAAAACTATGCAAACTCTACCCAAAGAGCGTCGTTACGAAACTCTCTCATACTTGCCCCCCCTCAGCGACGCACAAATCGCCAAGCAAATCCAGTACATGATTGACCAAGGCTATATTCCTGGGGTGGAGTTTAGCGAAAGTTCTGCTCCTGAGCAACACTACTGGACATTGTGGAAGTTGCCTTTATTCAACGCCAACACAGTTAACGAAGTGTTAAATGAAGTCAAAGCTTGCCGCTCTGAATATTCCAGCAACTTCATCCGTGTTGTAGGTTTTGATAACGTGAAGCAGTGCCAAGTTCTCAGCTTCATCGTTCACAAGCCAACTGCCAGCCGTTACTAATCAGCTAATTAGTAGAGACGCTAAATTTAGCGTCTCTATTTGTTGGAGAGGTATATTAACTAAATTTGAGAACAGCAGCCTTTTAAATAGCTGCTGTTTTATTTTTTAGTGCTAAATGTCAAGTGTTTAATGTTTAAGTAAGCAAGATATAGCAATATATGTTTTATTTTCATCAAGTGCTGCTATGTAGCTTTTCATTATTTATGTGAAAATCAGGTTCTGGGTAGGGAACAACCTTAATTTTTTGTAAAGTCCAATTACAACTACGTTTATTTTCTTCAGTAATCTGTGCTTCTCGTAATTCAATTAGGGGAGAATTTTGTGGGCAGGATATAGGATTATAGCTAAGTTTTACGTTTTCGGAAGTTAGAATTTTTGCCTGACTATAAGTTTCAGATTCTTCCTGATTAGACGAACTTGGTTGGTTTTCCATTGATGCTTATTTACTGCGTTAGTTTATACAAAACAGGGAGATAACCTATTTTTTATTAAAAGCATCTACCCAATTGCGTATTTATGGGGTTAACTCGCTTAAAAAACTAGATTTATATCAAATTAGTATGTTGATATGATCTGATCTTCTTCGTGTTACACCCTTTATGCAATCAGTATGACAACTGCGTGTTTGCGATCGCGTTTGTGTAATGTATAACTTAATGTATAAGTTCAGGATTTACTCCTTTAAAAGTCAGATTTATGACAGATGCACGTAAGTTAAGTGAAAATTACGAAAAATCTCCCTGTTGATATCTAGCAATAATCTCAGTTAGACGTTTCACCTCAAGATTTGCTTGTTTTAATTGTTCCATTAGACAATCCATACGTCGCGCTTGCAGATATTGTTGAATCAAACGGCGCACCCGATAACGCAGTACTGACCACTGGATAGGCTTGGTAATATAATCAGTTGTACCCACATCAAAAGCTCGATTCACAGAGTCAGAATCATCAAGTGCAGTGATCATCAATATCGGCATTCCTGTATCTAATCCATCCAAATTAGGATAATCATTGCCAGATAAACTTCGCAATTGAGTACAACAGTCAAAGCCATCCATCACAGGCATCACAGCATCTAACAAAATTAAATCAGGTTGGTGTTGTTTATATGCAGATATACACGCCTGACCATCCTGTGCTTCTACAACTTGGTATCCTTCTTGTTCTAGCGCCAAGCGTAATAGCATCCGCATCGACTTGTCATCATCTACTACCAGTACTACAGGTGAGTCTTTTAGCACTGAATCTTTACTCATGCGTGATTTTCCTGAATTTCCTGCCGTAAAGCCAACTTGACTGCTTCGTATGCAGTCTCAATTTGTGAGATTTGGGATAACCCTCCTAATGTACTACCTGCACGTCCCATTGCTTCCAACTCTTTGCAAAGCAGAGATAAATTTGTAGCACCGAGATTGGCACTTGCAGATCTCAATTTGTGAGCAGCATAAGCAAGGGCGGCTGGATCGTTTGTACTAACAGCGTCCTGCATCGCGCTTAACAGTTGCGGAGTTTCTTCAAAATAATTATTAATGATTTTTGCTAGAAATTCGTTAGCTTTGGAACCTGCCATCTGGCGTAATGATTGCAGAATTTTAGCATCAATCGGATTTTGAATTTTTGGAAGTAAATTAAGGCTTGTACGCTCATTCTCAGCCAGAAGTACTTCTGCTTCTAAATACTCACTGCGAGCAATTTTTTGCTCGACAAGTATAGGTGTAGATTCTCCTGACAAAGCTTTTGGCTGACAGCGATAGAGTGCCTGAATTAGTTCCGGTATATTGATCGGTTTGCTAATATAATCATCCATGCCTGCTTCTAGACAGCGTTCGCGATCGCCTTTTGTGGCATAAGCTGTCATGGCAATAATCCGAGGACAAGAACTAATTATGCTCGATCCATTACACTGTGGCACTAATTCTTCGCTTGACCATGCTTGACGGATACAATGAGTGGCAGTTAAGCCATCCATTTCTGGCATTTGTACATCCATTAACACAACATCATAAGTTTGACGATGTACTGCTTGCAGTGCTTCTAGTCCATTACTTACTACATCAACTTGATAGCCGAGTGCCTCTAAAGTAAGCATTGCCACCTGTTGGTTTACCAAATTATCTTCTGCTAACAAAATTTTTAAAGGTAACTCTTCTGCTATTCGGGGAATTGTTAAGAGCGCATCTACTGAATTATTATCCCCAGTCGAAATACCAGCTTCAGCCAGCAATGTGAAATAAAAAGTAGAACCACGATCAACTTCACTCTCAACCCAAATATTCCCTCCCATCAATTCTGTTAACTCTTTAGAAATAGCCAATCCTAAACCAGTTCCACCATAGCGACGGCTAATAGAAGAATCAACTTGACTAAAACGCTTAAACAGCTTTTCCCTGCGGTTATCAGGAATACCGATGCCTGTATCTTTAACCGCAAACTTAATTTGGTAAAAAGGGTTATGAGTAACGGGAGAGTGCTGATCAAGTTCAAACTGTTTTGCAGTTACTAAAATACTAACTTCTCCAGCATTGGTAAATTTAATCGCATTACTGAGCAAATTAACTAATATTTGTCGTAAACGGATGGCATCTCCCATAATTGACACTGGTGTTGTTGGATCAATCTTAGATAACAACTGCAAACCTTTATCTGCTGCTTTAGGAGCCAGCATACTGATTGATCCCTCTACACACTTTTGCAAATTGAACGGTTGTTTTTCTAGCTCTAGTTTGCCAAACTCTAGTTTAGAAAAGTCGAGAATATCGTTAATAATAGTCAGTAAGGCTGCGCTGCTATTACAAATAGTTTTAACAAAGCTTCGTTGCTGAGGTTTTAATTCTGTATTTAACAGCAAGCTAGACATCCCAATAACAGCATTCATCGGTGTACGAATTTCATGGCTCATCATTGCCAAAAATTCACTTTTGGTTTCGTTAGCTGTTTCTGCTGCAAGTTTTGCTTTTTCTAAGTCTAAATTTTGCTGGAATAATTGTTCGCGTTGGCGAGTTTCTTGCTCTAATAAACGAGCATGGGCTAAGGCAATTCCTACTTGAGCCGCAACTGCTTCTAGTAACTCAACTTCATCTTTAGTCCAGTTATGAAATTCCTGGCAATGATGCAGCCCAAATAATCCATTAACTTCTCCCTTATAGGAAGTACGCACCGCTAACATGGATTTCAACTGAGCGAATTCTAAAAGCGGTATAGCTGGTGCTAATAGTGGTTCATTATAAACATTATTAACAGCGATCGCCCGATCTTCAGCAATTAATGCCTGGGCAAATGGGTTCCCATCAATCGGAATTTCGCTATTGATTAAACTTGCATAGCCAGGTTGAACATACTCAGCAACACAAGGACAAGCTAACTTTGTTTCAGTAATAATAATATGAATTACACAACGATTAATTTTAAAATTTTCACCAACCAAAGTACTAGCCGTCTGTAGAATCTTTGGTGCATCCAAGCTTTGACGAATCTGCTGAGTAATTTGTTTAAGTAGTAAAGCACGATTAAATTGATTTTGTAGAAAAATTTGAGATTGAGAGCGTTCAATTTCGTTACCCACCCATTGAGCCATCAACTTCAATAGTTCTTTTTCCATTGGTTTAAATGGTTTTGAGCGGGGATAAAAACTGGAGAAGCCTAAAACCCCGTAAATTTGATGAGCTACTATTACAGGTACACCCATATAAGATTCTTGTTTAAGGATGGTGCAGCCTGGGTGAGAGCGCCAATTAGAATTACTAGCCGCTTCAATGACAACAATTTCTTGTGTTTGCAGCACCTCATTGCAATAAAATTTTTTAGCCTCCACTAGGCTACCTTTATTCACAGACAATTTAGCAGATCGCACAGCGACTAATTGCAAATGTTCATTTTTTAGTTGAGACAAAAATCCTGTTTCCATCCCAAACCACTCGCAGCCAATAGTCAACATTCTCTCAAGACGTTCTTCAAAACTTAATTCTTGAGCAGCAGTTACTTCATAAAGTGATCGAATTGAATTGATACTATCTTGGAGTTCTTTTTCTACCTGCTTGCGTTTAGTAATATCTCGGACAACACAAACAAACCCACCATCTTCAATTTTAGTTATAGAAATTTCTTGAAGAAATGTTGAACCATTTTGTTTTTTACCAACAGTTTCTCCTTGCCATTGACCTGTTTGCCAAAAGGCGGGAAGTATCTCTTGCTTAAACCTATTAATTTCAGGATCGTGATAAATAAATTCCCAGTTTTTACCAATTAGTTCTTGAGGGCTGTCATAACCGTATATTTGAGCATGAGCGTCATTTAAATAGATACATTCTCCATCTTGATTAAGAATAGCTATACCATCCATCGCTCCTTTCAGAAAAGCTGCTTGCTGCTGTAATAGTTCTTCTGTTTGCTTGTGTTTGGTAATATCACTTCCCGCAAACACAGCAGCTTGACCTTGCAGGTATTTCTGACCAGCTATTAAATAACTTACCCGTGAAGCATTAACTTCTAAGTCAACCTCTATCGAAGTTTCTTGAACAGAATTGCTAAAAAATTGTTTTAAAAAGTAAGTAATTTCCGTAGGAGTTGATGGGATAAAATTCAGGTTTTTTCCCACAAACTCTGACCGTGGCAAGCCAAATATTTTAGCTAAATGACGGTTGACACCTAATAATTTTAAATTAGAATCTATCCAAGCTATACTTCCAGGGACTGCATCCAAAACGGCTTGGAGTTGGTCTTTTGCTTGTTGTAGTTCCACCTCTGCAAGCGAACTTGCTGTAATATCCCGAAAACTCAAAACATTGCCAATGATTTGTGAACCTAGCAGATAAGGCTGCATATTGCACTCAAATATGCGACCATCTGTTAGTTCTAAAGTATGAGTTATAGAAATTTCTGGCTGCTGACATACTGCACTCATTACTCTGCGCCATTCTTCGGGATATTTGAGTTTTTCAAAAACAAATTGAAGACGGCGCTGGTAGTCTGTTGTTTCTATCAACTCATCAGGCATTGACCACATTTCTTTATACCTTCGATTACAGCACGTAATCTTGCCAGTAGTGTCAACAGCAAAAATGCCCTCATTAGTCGAGTCAATAGTTGCTTGTAGGAGCGATCGCTCTCGCTCAATTTGTGCTTCTATCTGTTTACTTTCAGTGACATCCTGAAAGCACCAAACTCTTCCCAGCACAGCTTTCTCTAGACGATGCGGGTGGCTTTTACACTCCAAAATTCGACCATCTTTCAATGTCAGCAGATAGGTAATTTCTGTATGTGGCTGTTGAGATAATTCCTGAAAGGTATTGAAAAAGTTGTCTGGATATTGCACCTGTGCTGCGATGAATAACAGGCGTTGGTTGATATCCGCTGATGCCATTATTTCATCAGGGATTAACCACATTTCTACAAATTTTTGATTAAGACAGGTAATATTGCCTTGCCGATCAAGAGCGAGAATTGCATCAGCCGTAGATTCTATGGTTGCATTTAAAAGTGAGAGCGATCGCGCAATTTCTGCTTCTATCTGCTTACGAGCAGTAATATCTCGAAAGCATGAAAATATACCAATAATTTTATTACCTAATCGCTGTGGCTGACTGTACCGCTCAAAAATTCTGCCATCTTTAAATTCGAGAATATCAGTAAACTTAGTATCAGGCTTACTATATAATTTTTTACTTTTTTCAATAAAAGCTTCAGGATATTTTAGTTGCTGACTAAAAAAAGCTAGGCTTTTATCTAAATCGGGTAAGGCAAGAACTGCATCTGGGATTGACCATATTTCCTTAAACTTATCATTACAACAGATTATCTGACCCTGGCTATCAATAGCTATAATTCCATCGGCGGTATCAAAGCTAGCTTCTAATAACCACCTAAAGCGTTCTTCACTATCACGGATAGCTCTTTCTAATTGTTGGCGCTTGTCGATTTCTATCTGTAACTGTTGTTGCTGCTGCCATTGATCGGTTAGATCTCGGATAACAAAAATAACATTAGCTTGTTGTTCTAGTTGAATTTTTGTCCAAGTAATTTCTAATATTAATTTTCTACTAGCTTTTTGGAATTCATAAATTCCCCTATGCGGCTGCTGCTCGCTGTATGAATAAATATTACTTATCTGTGCTTTTTGCTTCCCAAGGTGGGCATCCTGATCATTGTTATATGTATTTTGTAATACAAAACTAGCTGGGTGTAGTGCCTCTAGTACTTGTTCCCCTTGCTGTTCTAAGGGCAACAGATCAATCAGTTTTGTGCCAAGTACCTCGAAATGTTCTCGACCAATTAAACTATCAAAAACCTGATTAGACCAATGAATGTAGCCTTGATGATTAGTCTGTGCGATCGCCTCACCAATTGCACCAAGCGCCACCTCCATCTTTCCCAGTGTCCCGATCAGGCTGCTGATGAAGCCTGTTGATACATTTACCATATTTTTTAGTCTCCGCAATCAATAAATGGTAGGGTGAATTATTTTTAGGGTGTATACTTTGCTACAAATAAAAATTAGTAAAATTACCTCAGCGCAGCGAAATATTACCCCTTTTTACAAATAAGTATCATTAATAACACTTGACAGTTATTATTAATTATGGCAAAACGCTCTCTCAAGGCATCACCATCTGGAATTGAAAAAGCTAAAAACGCTTTTAAATGCACTGGATGGACACAAGATAACCTCGCTGAACAAGTAGGTATTACTACTCGGCAATCAATTTGGAAATTTTTCTCAGGTAAATCAGTTGAGCGACAAATATTTATAGAGATCTGTTTTCAAATGAATTTAGATTGGCAAGAAATTGCTGATTTACCTAGAAATACCCCGGTAGTAATTTCGCAGCCAAAGCAGGATCAAGAGTTAGACATAGAAAGTTTAGTACAAAAACTGCGATCGCAATGTTATGACAAAATCGCTGACCAGTGTAGCACCATGCGATTGTTAGATGTTGCTCACCCACTGCAATTAAACGACATATATGTTAATGTCAATATTTTAGAGTTTTTATCCAGTCAACAGTGGTTGGACGTTTCCGACTTACATAATTTTAACCAAGAAAAATTTAATCGCTTGGGTTTAAGTCAATATCAACAAAGAATTCCAGGGTTAGAAGCGATCGCTAACTCCACTAAAGTGATGGTATTTGGTAAGCCTGGATCAGGAAAAACTACATTTTTACAAAAAATTGCTCTTTTATGTAATCAAGGAGAATTCCAACCCCATCAAGTACCAATTTTTATTAGACTACGTAATTTTGCTGCTGATCTAGATTTAGTTAAATCAACAAATTTACTCGATTATATTTATCAACAAATTGGTAGTACCAACCTTAAATGCTCACAAGTACAAACTTTACTTGAGCATGGTAGAGCTATAATTTTGCTGGATGGCTTGGATGAAGTACCCACTACTGAAAGCGATGAAGTATTACAGCAAATTCGTAAATTCTGCAATCATTACTACAAAAATCACTTTATTATCAGTTGTAGAATTGCTGCTAAACAGTATCAGTTTGAAGGATTTACTGATATTGAAATAGCGGATTTTGACTTTACCCAAATTGAAGCATTTGCTAAAAAATGGTTTGTTGCAGTCGGCAAAAATATCGAATTAGGATTAGCTAAAGCTACTCAGTTTATTGAAAAACTCGAATTACCTCAAAATTTGCAAATTAAAGAACTAGCAACTACCCCCCTGCTACTAAATCTAACTTGTTTGGTATTTCAAGCTAAAACAGATTTTCCGGCTAGACGTTCTGAGTTATATAAGCAAGGATTAGATCTGCTTCTAACTCGTTGGGATGAATCCAGAGGTATTAAACGTGATGAAATTTATCATAATTTATCCTTATTACAAAAGCTAAAGTTGTTGAGTCAAATTGCGGCTATTACATTTGAACAACATCATTATTTTATTGAACAAAATACTATTGAATACCATATTACTACCTACCTCAAAAGCCTATTGATTCCTAAACTAGATGAAGATGAATTGCAATTACATAGTGCCGCCGTATTAAAATCAATTGAAGTGCAACATGGGTTACTTGTAGAAAGATCCAGAGGAATTTACTCTTTTTCTCATTTAACTTTTCAAGAGTATTTAACAGCCAGAAATATTGTTGCTAACTTAGAGCCAGAAATTCTCAACCAAAATCTCAATAAGTTAGTAAGCCATATCACCGAACCTCGTTGGCGTGAAGTCTTTCTACTGACAGCAGGGTTGTTAGGAAACGCTGACCAACTGTTGCAGCTTATGAAGCAAAAACTTGATCAGATGCTGGCTGAAGATAAACAATTACAGCAATTCCTTAGTTGGTTAAATCAGAAGTCTGAAAGTGTCATAGTTAATTATCAACCCGCAGCCATCCGTGCTTTTTACATCACATTGGCTTTAGCGCAAAATTCTCACACACCTCCCAACCTCAACTTAGCGATCGCGCTAGATTTATCATTAGCTGGTAATCTCACACCAGAGTTAAAACTTGATTTAGCCTTGGATAGATTATTAAGGCTGAGTTTGAGCTTACCTGAAAATCCCACCATTGACCGTGTGCTTGACTTGGGATTTGCCTTACCCATTCAGGCTGATATCCAGTGTATTGCAGTGCGATCGCCACTACAAAAAGCATTGCACAACCTAAAAATACAACTCACCCAACTTGATGGTGCTGAAAATCTCGCATCCTGGTGGCAAGCTAACGGTTCAAGTTGGACAGAAGAATTAAGAACTGCAATGATTCGTTACCGTAATATCGGGCAGAATTGGCATTTTAGTTTGCAGCAACAGCAAATGCTACAGCAATACTATCAAGCCAATCAATTTTTGCTCTCATGCTTAAATAACAACTGTCAAGTAAGTCCCCACCTACGGGCAGAAATTTTGCAAACCTTATTACTACCTATCTCAGAAACTCCTCCCAACCCCCACAATTTGATCGGTGTACCAACGCTAACAGCATCTACTGGGATATAATTCCTCTTTTTTAAATTTTTGTATAGCAGTCGCCAAGGCGCTTAGGATATTTTTTCTTATGGAACCATTGCTAAGAAAGGCGCATGATTAAAGCTGACGGTGCAGATAGCTAACTGAGGTACCGCTATAACTAACCAGGTGTAACATCGTTGAAGCGAGTATAGTCTATCCAGGGTGTGCCATCGGGAGTCCGGTGAAAAATATCCACAAACTTCATATTCCACAAAATATCCCGTGCAGTAAACACATGATGGCTATGTATTGTTTGGGCAACTGTTTGATCAATTCCGGTAAGTGTCACCACAATTTCCACCTCATCCTCTAATAAAGTTTCAGCAGTATATCCATACAAAGGGCTTTTCTGGTCAATTTGATGCATGACCGTCCAAGAGAGCGCAAAAATCGGAGTCTCTCTACGCACCAGCCTAAGATCGTGTAAGCGACGCATATATTCTCCTTCCAAGCTAACTTCATTGCGAACCAAAGTAACCCGAATCTGTGACTCCATAATCAGGTTGCCACGGGCATTAGCTGTCCGAAACATCAAAGTGGGAACGCGGTTATAGCGAGCAATGACAGCAACTTTACTAAATAAAACTCGCGCTGTCGGTAAAGAAAATCTCGCAAACGCCAACCCTGTCACCATCGCCACCCCTACCAAACCTAACAGCGCCTCTACTGTGACAACCAAATTGGCATAGGGTGTGTTCGGAAACATCCCACCATAACCGATAGTTGCCATAGTTTGAACGCTAAAGAAGAAAGCATCTGGAAAAAAGCCAGGTCGGGCATTCTTGATGCAATCTCCCCCTGCTAAGTAAGCCAAAGCAAACAAGGTATTCGCCATTATATAAAATGAGGCTACCAGTCCCAAGAAGTTAAGCCAGGAAATAGTTACTAGGAAATGGTAAAGATCTGCCCAAGTGAACTTAGGTACACCTATACGCATCACAACACTTGGTCGCTTGCTGTTGAGCAGTTGCCACAGCATATACGGAAGATGCTTTTTTCCCATGTATGGCAGATCCTTATAAAATTCAACTATTGCTACATAAGTTAACCGATTTTGGATTTACGATCAGGAGACTCGCAAAAAACGTAGCTGTAACAAGCTGAGATTTTTTCAATCGCCATGCGCTACAAGCAAGTTAATTTCGCTCACAATGGTTAAGGTGATAATATGAAAAACTACTGTATTTGAGAATAAGAGGGTATCCATGTCCCTGACGCAACAGCGCAAACAAGAAATAATGACTGAGTATCAAGTTCACGAAACGGATACTGGGTCTGCCGAAGTCCAAGTTGCCATGATGACAGAACGCATTAATCGACTCAGCGCCCACCTAAAAGCCAATCATAAAGATCATGCTTCTAGGCGGGGATTGCTGACGATTATTGGTCAGAGGAAGCGTTTATTAGCCTACATCCAAAAGAAAGACCAGCAAAACTACCAAGCTTTGATCGGTCGTCTCGGCATTCGTGGTTAAAGAATAAATATGTCTTCTGAAGAACGCCAAAGCGAAGATGCTGAAAGGGTTCGCTTACCTTTTGAACCCGCTAGGAAGACTCGCCAAAAATCCCTAAAAACCCAGTCAGCATCCCAAGCTATTACCAAAAACCCCACTGAAAAGCCAAAGCCAGCTTCATCAGGGGCAGTACCAACCGTTGTTAGTAACAGAATGATTCGCCGTGTGGCTTTCTTCTCTGGTTTGCCTACGGCTATGGGAATGCTGACTTTCATTATCAGTTATTTGATCGTCAGCAAAGAATGGTTCAACTTACCTAACGTAGCTGTAGTGATCATAAGTATTAGCTTTTTTGGCTTGGGAGTATTGGGGTTGAGTTATGGAGTTTTATCTGCTTCCTGGGACGAAGACAGGATCGGAAACTTATTAGGTTGGAACGAGTTCACTACTAACTTAGGACGGATGACCGCAGCATGGCGCTCAAAATCAGCAGTCAAGACTGAAGACTAAGGACTCTGCGCCAAAATAGATGGCTTAATAACTTACAACATAACCATTAGTAAATCAAAGGATGACGTTCTACCAGTCATCCTTAGTTATTTTTCAGGAAATTTAACATGATAGTAGTCATGAAAAGCGGCTCTCCCGAAGCCGAAATAGAGCGTATTAGTCAAGAGTTAATTAGCTGGGGTTTAACTCCAGAAAAAATTGTCGGGAATCACAAAGTAGTAGTGGGTTTAGTCGGTGAAACAGCCGACTTAGACCCCCTACAAATTCAGGAAATAAGCCCTTGGATTGAACAAGTATTAAGAGTAGAGCAGCCGTTTAAACGTGCTAGCCGTGAGTATCGTCACGGTGAAGCTAGTGAGGTGGTGGTGACAACGCCAAACGGCTCTGTTTACATCGGTGAGCATCATCCTGTCAGCATTGTCGCTGGCCCCTGTTCGGTGGAAAACGAGGAAATGATTGTAGAGACTGCCCGACGGGTAAAGGCTGCTGGGGCGCAGTTTTTACGGGGTGGTGCTTACAAACCTCGGACTTCACCCTACGCCTTTCAAGGTCATGGAGAAAGCGCTTTAGGTTTATTGGCGGCGGCACGTGAAGCAACTGGTTTAGGCATTATTACAGAAGTGATGGATGCGGCTGACTTGGATAAGCTGGCAGAAGTAGCAGACGTGATCCAGGTAGGGGCGCGAAATATGCAAAACTTTTCGTTGCTGAAAAAAGTAGGCGCTCAAGAAAAACCAGTGCTTTTAAAGCGAGGGATGTCTGCCACTATTGAAGAATGGCTAATGGCTGCTGAATATATTCTCGCGGCTGGCAACCCGAATGTGATTCTTTGTGAGCGTGGAATTCGGACATTTGATCGGCAATACGCCCGTAATACCTTGGATTTATCCGTAATTCCCGTGTTGCGATCGCTCACCCATTTACCTATTATGATTGACCCCAGCCACGGTACAGGTCGCGCTGAATATGTCCCAGCGATGGCGATGGCGGCGATCGCCGCAGGTGCAGATTCCTTAATGATTGAAGTCCACCCCAACCCCGCCAAAGCCTTATCTGATGGCCCCCAATCCCTCACTCCAGACAGGTTTGATCGTTTAGTTCAAGAACTTTCAGTAATTGGCAAAGCAGTAGGTCGTTGGTCACAACCTCAGATGGTCATGGCTTGAAGCCTATCTTTCAAAAGAATTAATCAGTGACAACATCGGCGTTTTGCTACGGTTCAAAACCTTTCAAATGAATAAAAAAATATTCCCAGCTTACGATTGTAAGCTGGGTTTTGCCATCTAAAAAAAAATGGGTTAATCTAGATTTCGATTAACCCGTCTTTTGGGAACGCGCAGAACAAAACAAGACTATTGCAGAACCAACTTGACGTTGGCATCTTTTAGACCTGTGCGATTCTTAACTTCAGCCAAAGTTTTGTTAACAGCGTATTTTTGATTGATTGAATTAATCAGTTCAGTTTGATTGTGCTTTTTAGCAACGCCCCACAGGTCAGCGATCAGGTCGAAAGAGCCGTCGCCATTCCGAGACCAACCTAAATCATATTCGCCTTCCAAAACGGCAACTAAGTCTGCACGAACCCGCTGTCCGTTATATCCACGAACATCAGCTTCTGACTTAACGCTAATGCCTAAATCACGCAGAGAAGCTTTCAAAATTTCTGCATCGGTGATTTTGGTGCGTAGAGTGCTAAAGTGTGACATTTGGGTTTCCTCCAGTAGAGAGTTAAATAAACGACAACATTCTGTTTTTGAATCACCGCGATCGCGGTATGTATGTAAAACTGCTAGCAATCTGCTAGCCTTTACTCCTGTTGGGAGCAGGAGAAAGCCTGTTAAAACTCCAATCGCTGATATTCTGCGACGGAGGACGCAGCAGGTCGCGCGCGCTGTCTAGCCCAGTCCCGTAGGGCTGTAACCTGCTCAGTCATTGTCCGAGAAAGTGGCATAGTCGCTTTAATGGCTGCAATAATATCTAGTTGAGAGAATTCCCGATCTTGAGCAAAAGCATCGTACATTGCAGCAATTAGGGCTTGCTCAATTTCTGCACCGGAAAAACCATCAGCTACTTTAGCCAGTTGTTCGATATCAAAGCGTTCTGTATCTCTATGCCGCTTAATCAGGTGAATTTTAAATATTTCTTGGCGCTCTTCTGGTGTTGGTAAATCAACAAAGAAAATCTCATCAAATCTACCCTTGCGTAGAAACTCTCCTGGCAAACGTTCTACACGGTTAGCTGTTGCCATTACAAATACTGGAGAAGTTTTTTCTTGCATCCAGGTAAGAAAAGAACCGAAGATCCGGCTGGAAGTACCGCCATCAGAATCCGCAGAACCACCGCTACCAGCAAAAGCTTTATCCAACTCATCAATAAATAAAATAGCTGGAGAAATTGATTCTGCTGTTTTTAGGGCATTCCGTAAGTTAGCCTCAGAACGTCCTACCATAGAGCCGTCATAAACGCGCCCCATATCTAGACGTAGCAGAGGTAAACTCCACAGACGGGCAGTTGTTTTAGCAATCAGGGATTTACCACAACCAGGTACACCCAGGATTAACATCCCCTTCGGTTGAGGTAAGCCGTATTCTCTTGCTCTTTCAGTAAAAGCATTTGAACGCTGTCTCAACCAACGCTTTAACTCGTCTAAACCACCAACGGCATCAATTGTTTCATCTTCTTCAATGTATTCCAATATGCCGTTGCGACGAATTAGTTGCTTTTTCTCAGAAAGAACAATATCAACTTCTTCTTCCGTAAGTCGTCCAGTTTTAACGTATGCCTTACGATAAACTTTTTCAGCTTCATCCTTGGTTAAACCAAGGGCAGCTTTGAGGAGTTTTTCTCTTGTCTCGGTAGAAGTTTTACGAGTGCGAGATTGATCTAACTGATTAGAAAGTACTTGATTTAGTTCTGCCAGGTCTGGTAAAGGGTAGTCCATCACAACTACTTCTTTTTCCAGTTCAATAGGAATATGCTGTACTGGCGACATTAAAATAATAACTTTTTGCGTGCCTTTAAATCCGGCGATCGCATCTCGCAACCATCGGGTTGTGGCTGGTGAATCTATAAATGGATGTAAATCTTTAAATATAAAAATGCCTGGTTCTTTCTGCCTAATCACCCATTCAACCGCAGCTTCTGGAGAAACGGTATTGTGCTGGGTCAGGTGGCGGGGTTGACCGTACTCGATGATGCCGTGGGTGACAGTCCAAATAAAGACACGTCTTTGTTGGGGTTTCATCTGAGCGATCGCAGCAATTGTTTTTTCTGCCCGCTCTTCCTCGGATGTCACGAGGTAGATGAGAGGATATTGAGCTTGGATAAGGATATTGAGCTCTTCTTGCATGACGATCGACCTAACTAGAGACGGTGTAAACACTGCCAAATCATCATCGGCACTAAATTCACAATCAGCGCCACCTTTTTAGCAAGGAACTAATTCTTGCTCTCCCTGAGAGTCATTGCGAGAATTTACTTCTTCGCGCACTTCCAGGTTTGCTAGTTCCTCAGCTACCACTCCCGGTTGATTCCCTAGAGCCACCATTTCACCATCTCGAAGCACTACCGGGTTAGCACACTTCGGGCAGTCATAGATTTGGTGAGTTTGTCCGTAGGAGGACTCTACCTCATCAACTACTTCTGGGTGATCCAGATAAAAAACGATTGCTCGTTCGACAATAGAAGACATTGATTCAGAGTCAACGGCAGCGCGAATTTTCATCTGTCGATGGAGCCCTGGCGGAAGATATAACGTAACCTTTTGCTTATCTTGCATATAACTTTTAATCGTTCTACCCGGGTATGTTCTTTTACAGTAACGAGTTAATTTGAGACTGTCAAGACGTTAAGCCAGTATGACAGCATTATTGTTACATTTCTTTATCTTCCGGTTATCAGCATCTAGAACATGAATAAAAACTGCACAGTGCAAAATTAAGTAATGCCTGTGTTTATTGCCAGCCACGTCCGAATTTTCAGTAATACCAGGCTAGTTTGGGTGCTAGTTCTGTTAACTATGTTGTTACAGGGTTGCCAGTCATCAAGATTGAATACTTCAGCAACATGGACAATTTATCGCAACCAGCGTTATCAGTTTGAATTTCCTTATCCCAGTAATTGGATTGCTGCTCCTATGCCAGATAATCGTGATGGACAAGCATTTCGCGATCCACAGCAACCTGAAATTGAGATCCGAGGCTGGGCAGAACAGCGCTTGTCAGGCATCATGTTGAATAGTCGTACCTCTACAGTCAAAAATACTGCACAGGCTTTACAACTGAACTTTACAACTCAGCAACGAGTGACTGGACAACTCCAGGTAAAAGTAGGTAGTGACCTCAACATTATGGAATTGAGATTAAATCAAGGTCTAGTGCTTTATCACTGGCGGGCGCAAGCACCAAGCAAGCAGTTTGCCGACTACTACCGCTTTTTTTATTACATAGCCAGCAACTACCGTTTACCGCCAGCATCTAATCAGCAGTGAGGCGTGAGCGGGTATTGACAGCGCTTTGCATCTAAAAACTATCAATATCAAAACCCCACTAACTATCTAAGTTAGTGGGTAGAATGTAGAAACGAGAAATTTTGCTTCTCTACAAGGGTTCTAGCGCACCTTTAATTTTTGGAGATATCTAATTAGAAACTTCGCTCATTTCAATCACATTACCTTCTAAGTCTTTAACCAAAAAATTCAAGGGTTTATCGCTACGAATCTTATGCTTAATGGCACGTAACTGCACCCGCATTAGTACTTGCTCTAGACAGTCGTGATCAAAGGAAACATGGCGCTGACGGTTTTTCTGCCCCAAGCTAGCACCAGAAATAATGTGTAGTTGAGTATTTTTCTTTAGTTGATACCACAATCCATCAGAACTATTTACCCCCCTAACAGGGGAAGTTGCTATGGGTGCTGACAGATACAGAGGATCGATACTGGGAACTCCCAGAGTTTGCTCATAATTGTAGTAATAGTGCAGTGGCACTTCTGCTACAGGCAAGTTTAGTAAACCTTCGTAGAACTGCCGAGCTATTTCTAAATCAGACACCATTATGGTGTGAACTTTTGGCGCACTGGTGAGGAACATCCACATAGCAACCGCGTAGGCTGCTAGTAACATCACCATAATGCCTTGAGTGGAAAATAAGCTATCTAGAGGCACAGAATACTAAAAGCTCCTATAATATCAAAGCTTAACTAGCTAGTAAATTATATCTGATGCTATAAATAAAATCACGACTACCTTTAATAGTAACATATTAATCAAGTTTATATATTGATTTTTTTTTGAACTATAATACTAAAAATCTTTAAGTTCTTTGATAGATGTAAATCAGTCGATATATTAAGGGTGATTTACTAGAAATAAATCAAGAAAAGCGAGTAACGAAAAGTTGTGCAAATTCCGCATTTTCCTGAATCCAATCATCCGATAGTAAAATCCCTGTTCCATCATAGCGATCAGGAATTGCTCACCTTGTTTCAGCGTCATCCAGAGCAAGGGAAATTTTTCACTACTATTTTTTGCCGTTATAGTCCCATTGTATATACATTAATCCGGCATTCGGCGCGATCGCCTGTGCAAGCGGATTACCTATTTGCCCTAACCTGGCGACATATCTATTATGAGTTAGGTGGTTTAAATTTGCGCGAGGATACGGGTACTGAAGTTAGTTCCTTCCAGAATTGGCTAATCAACATGACAGCAGTATGTATTAATGAGGCAGATTTACCGCCAGTAGAGTCGATCCACTACTCTTTACAAGCCGCTCCTCCGCCACTATGGTGCTATATGGAACAAGCTTTAGAGCAATTGCCACCTATCATGCGCTTGATGGTGTTAATGGCTCAGACTTTCCATTGGAGTGAAACCAGAATTTCAGCTTATCTTCAGGCAGAAGGTGAAATGCTTTCTCCTGCTGATGTAAAAGCGCAATTACTCCAAGGGTATCATTTATTAGAAGTAGCGCTACCAGAAGATCTTCGTGTTATTTATCTGAATAACTTTAAGGTTGAATCTTCGCAACCTATTATTGATAACATAACAAACTAAAAAAAATAACTCTCAAGGAGTGAAAACCACTTCTTGAGATTGCCAATATTAATTTTATTTTCAGTAAAGCTATACGTTGAAACGGAATAACATTACATCTCCTTCATGGACAATATATTCTTTACCTTCACTACGAACCAAGCCTTTTTCTTTAGCAGCGCTCATTGAACCAGTTGCTATGAGGTCATTATAAGCAACTGTTTCTGCTCTAATAAAACCACGCTCAAAATCTGTGTGAATTACACCAGCAGCTTGCGGTGCTGACATTCCAGCTTTTATTGTCCAAGCGCGAGATTCCTTGGGGCCTGTCGTAAAATAAGTACGCAATCCTAAAAGTTCGTAAGTAGCACGAATTAAAGACCTTAACCCGCCTTCTTTAACACCCAAAGATTCCAAAAATTCTAGTTTTTCCGCTTCTGGTAACTCAACAAGTTCAGATTCTACTTGGGCAGAAATAATCACAACTTGAGCATTTTCTTGAGTAGCAAATTGTCTTACTTGTTCTACCCATTGATTACCAGTAGCTAAATCATCTTCAGATACGTTTGTGGCGTAGATAATCGGTTTAGAGGTGAGTAATCCTAATAGCTTTACTGACTCAGCTTCTTCTTCAGTTAAACTAACTTGACGTGCTGGTTTACCTTCATTTAGTGCTGTACTTAATTTTTCTAAAGCTGATAGTTCAATTTGAGCTTCTTTGTTAGTACGAGCGTTTTTGCGAGTTCGCTCAATGCGGCGTTCAATTTGCGATAAATCTGCTAACCCTAACTCCAAATTGATAATTTCTATATCTCGCAAGGGATCAACAGAACCTGCAACGTGAATAATATCGTCATTTTCAAAACAACGTACTACCTGCACAATGGCATCAACTTCTCGAATATGAGACAAAAATTGATTACCCAGTCCTTCCCCTTGACTAGCGCCTTTGACTAACCCAGCAATATCCACGAATTCAACACGAGTGGGTACAATTTGGGCAGATTCAGAGATTTTAGCCAGAACGTTTAAGCGCTCATCCGGCACTGCTACAACACCTACATTAGGTTCAATAGTACAAAAGGGAAAGTTTGCGGCAGTTGCCTTGGCATTAGCAACCAAGGCATTGAATAAGGTAGATTTTCCAACGTTGGGAAGTCCAACAATTCCGGCTGTAAGCATCTTAATTTAAGGGTAGAAACTGGGTTAATTTTGTTTCAAACTGGTTCGGGAATCGTTTGTGGAATCGGTTCGGGAACTGTTTGGGGAATAGGAGAAGGTACGGTTTCTGGGACTGGGCTGGGTATTGGTTCGGGAACTGGGCTGGGTATTGGCTCTGGTGCTGGGCTGGGTATTGGCTCTGGAAGAGGATTGGGATATGGTTCAGGAAATGGACTAGGTATATCTGGTTGGGGGATAGGATTTGGGCTGGGGTTAATCATGAAAATTTTGCTCAATAACTTAGCCTCACCACCATAGATAAAAACTTAATGTTATGACATCTTTCTAGATGGCTAACATGAGCCAGCATTTTCCGCTTTTGGGCGGCTTTATACAAGATATCTGTAAATACGCGGGTTTACTTTGCAAGCCGCCCCTACACATAACACATGACATCTTTAGTTGACATAAATAGAATTGGTATTACTTTTGTAACTGCACACGAATCAATTACTTTACCAAAATAGAGTGTGTTAGTCCAACTACCGATTTTTAAATTGAATCAGGAATCTCAAGCAAAAACGCCAATTATAGATACTCTCCGAGAGTGTGCTAATAAACCTCATGCTGCGTTTTATACTCCAGGGCATAAGCGGGGACAAGGTATATATCCGCAATTAGCAGATTTGCTAGGGCAGTCTGTATTTCGAGCCGATTTACCAGAGTTACCTGAGTTGGATAATTTGTTTGCACCAGAAGGTGTTATAGAAGAAGCTCAAAAATTAGCAGCAGAAGCGTTTGGGGCGGAAAATACTTGGTTTTTAGTTAATGGTTCCACTGCTGGGGTAATGGCAGCGATTTTAGCTACCTGTGGTAATGGTGACAAAATAATTTTGCCGCGAAATGTACATCAGTCTGCGATCGCAGGTTTAATTATTTCTGGTGCTATCCCAATTTTTGTTAATCCAGAATACGATCCGGTTTTAGATATCGCTCACAGTATCACGCCAGATGCGGTTGCCGTAGCCTTAAAGCAACATCCCGATGCTAAAGCAGTGATGATGGTATATCCAACTTATTATGGGGTTTGTGGCGATGTAAAGGCGATCGCACAGATTACTCATCAATACAATATCCCTCTGTTGGTAGATGAAGCACACGGCGCTCATTTTACTTTTCATCCAGACTTGCCACCTTCAGCTTTGTCAGCAGGGGCAGACTTAACTGTGCAATCTATCCATAAGGTATTGGGTGCTTTTACCCAAGCTGCCATGCTGCACGTTCAAGGTAGCAAGGTAGAAATTAATAGGATAAGTAGAGCTTTACAGCTATTACAATCTACCAGCCCCAGTTATTTACTCTTAGCGTCATTAGATGCAGCGCGTCAGCAAATGGCGCTGCATGGAAATCAACTAATGACAAAAACATTGTTATTAGCCAATCTCGCGAGGAATCAAATTAGACAAATTCCTGGGTTATCGGTTTTAGAACCCTTAGACATACGGCAGACTAATGGGTTAGATCAACCAGGCTTGTTCGCTTTAGATTCTACCCGCCTAACTGTAACAGTTTCTGGTTTAGGTATAAGTGGGTTTGAAGCGGACGAAATACTGCATCAACAGCTAGGGGTGACAGCAGAATTGCCATCGCTGCAACATCTCACCTTTATTATCAGTTTAGGAAATACTTCTGAAGATATTGAACAGTTAGTACAAGCTTTAACAACATTATCAAAAGATTACCAACAGGAAAGCTTGCTTGTAGAAACATCCCATAGGGCGATAGTCTCTGGTCTAACTTTATTGACAGAAACTAGAGGAGTGGCAGGAATTTCTCCTCGTGAGGCGTTTTTTGTTCCCACAGAAACATTACCAATAGAAAAGATCTGTGATACTTGTGGTGGACTACACCCATACATCAGCGCCGAACTCATCTGTCCTTATCCACCTGGAATTCCTGTATTAATGCCTGGAGAACAAATCACTCCAGCAGCCATAGAATATCTACAGCAAATTATCAAACTCGGTGGCAGTATTACAGGTTGTAGCGATCGCACCCTAAAAACTCTTAAGGTTGTTATTCCCTAGTCTTAACTGTAATCAAAACTTATGCAGAAATAATAGCAATAAAAATATTTATGCAGACTAAACTCTGGCCGTATGTGACACCTGGAATTCCAGATGATTTATTTGAACGCTTACCAGGAATCCCGTTAAGTAAACGAGAAGTTCGACTATTAATCATTTCTGCTCTCAGACTCAAACCCGACTCAGTGTTGTGGGATATTGGTGCAGGTACAGGTACAATCCCTGTCGAAACTGGTTTATTGTGTCCCCAAGGCAGAGTGATTGCTGTAGAACGGGATGAAGATGTGGCGAGTTTAATTCGCCGTAATTGCGAGCGTTTCGGTGTTTGCAACGTAGAAGTGATTGAAGGCAGTGCGCCAGAATGCTTGAAGGATATCCCCCATCAGCCCCAAAGAGTCTGTATTGAAGGAGGACGTGCCATCAAAACTATCCTCAAAGAAGTTTGGCAATACTTACCCTCTGGCGGTCGTGTCGTTGCTACTGCGGCTAATCTAGAAACTCTCTATTCTGTCTCAGCAAGCTTGTCAGAGTTGCAAGCTAGAAACATTGAGCTAGTCCAGTCGTCTGTCAACCGTCTAGAAACACGGGGTAATCATCAAACATTTTCAGCAGTTGATCCGATTTTTATCCTTAGTGGTGAGAAGCTAGATTAAGAGAATTAAGAATTTATCATGAAAAAGTTAAATTTTGGCTCTTCATGATTAAGAAAAAACTACAAACTGAGATTTTATAGTTCATATCTTATTAACTGCTAAATTTTATGCCTGTGTCTCGTATCCTCAGTGGAATAGTTGCGATCGCCCTAGCTTTGGGGTTACTCTTCCTTGGAGGATGGTACTTTACCCTTGGCTTCTGCGTCATTATTTACTTAGGTCAACAAGAGTATTTTCAACTTGTTCGTGCTAAGGGGATTGCTCCGGCGGGCAAAACTACCTTGGTGGTCAGTCAACTACTGCTAATTACGTCCACTATTGCGCCGGAATTAGTAGACCCAATATTTGCTTTAGCAGGAACATTGATTTGTTTTTATTTGCTATTCCAACCGAAAATAGCCAGCATTGCTGACATTTCCACTTCAATACTAGGATTATTTTACGGCGGCTATTTACCGAGTTATTGGATCAGGTTACGGGTAGGTTTATCACCTGCGATCGCTAGCAACTTACCATTAAATGGCTATTGGCCTGAGTCTTGGACAAATATTCATGGCTTTCCCCAGGGATTAACCGCAACACTGTTAGCTTTTATGTGTATTTGGGCTGCTGATATTGGAGCATACACATTCGGCAAATTCTTTGGTCGCACTCGCCTTTCAGATATCAGCCCTAAAAAGACTGTGGAAGGTGCGCTTTTTGGTATTGCTGGCAGTATTGCGACAGCAGCAATAGGGGCTTGGTATCTTCACTGGTCAATTTGGCAATTAAGCGGTATTACTTTTGGTCTACTAATTGGTATTACTAGCCTTTTAGGAGACTTAACAGAGTCGATGATGAAGCGAGATGCTGGTGTCAAAGATTCGGGACAATTAATCCCTGGTCACGGCGGAATTTTAGATCGGGCTGACAGCTATGTGTTTACAGCACCTTTAGTTTACTACTTTTTTACCTTGCTGTTACCGCTCTTAGCTAAGTTAAGTTAATTGGTAATTTTAGCAGAGAGGAGGGAGGAGGGTAATTGTTAATTGTTAATTGCTTAAGGTATTACATTGATAGCTCCTCGGCAGACTAATTGCCCTGGCATGATCTTTAATTCCTCAATATTAACTTCTGAGCCTAAATCTAATTCAAAGCTATCTAAGCTGCGGCTTGCTGATTCTATCGGTGTATCTATCTGTAGGGGAGCGAGGCGCAGTACATGATTACTAGCTAACTGAATACCAGTGCGAATGGCTACTGGTGTTAAATTGTCGCTCTTGTTAGCTAATACTCCAGCGATAGTTAGCTGATTATCCTCAAGGGTAACTTGTTGCCAATTAATGGGTTTGTCTTTGAAAAATTCGTTAGGCTGATTGATTCCAGCAGATGTTAACAGTGTTCCTAATAACTCGGTTAAAGCAGTCGATAATAAAGGTGATGCTAGGGATGCTTTTAAATCTGCTTCCTCTAATAACATCTGACCAGTAACGGGTATTGGTTCTAAAAGACGTAAGGGCTTTCCTTTAATTACTTGAGATAAGTTAATCCGAATGTTTTCTGCTGATAGATTAATTTTGCTCAGGTGAAGTCCCTGATAAACGGCATGATCGGCGAGAATAGATATATGGGGGATATAACCGCCGATAATTTGGCGATCGCCTCCGGTAATCTTCACCTGTAGCTCTTTTACTTGCTCTACCTGCGATCGCAACCACACGCCGCAAGCTGGCGACAACACTGTACTGATAATTCGGCTTTGCTTAACAGTCAATGCTTTTCCGTATTCCTGTAATATTTGTACATAGTCTAGCTTGATTAATATCGGCTTGGCTCTAAGTTGTTATTTCGCACAGCGTACTCTCAGTTATGGCCGAAAGGCTGCAAAAAATTATTTCCAAATGGGGTCTTGCCTCACGTCGCCAAGCTGAAAAACTGATTTTAGCAGGTCGCGTGCGGTTAAATGGTGTAGTTGTTGAGTTAGGACAAACTGCCAATCCCCAAGTAGACCGCATCGAAGTAGATGGCAAGCTGATCAAACCCATGAATCGTCCGCAGCACCTCTACCTATTGCTTCATAAACCTGCTGGTGTAGTTTCAACCTGCCATGATCAGAGAAATCGCCAAACTGTGCTTGATTTATTGCCCCCCGAATTGCGCCAAGGTCAGGGGCTACATCCGGTTGGACGCTTGGACGCAGAATCTACGGGTGCTTTATTACTTACCAACGACGGGGAGCTAACTTTTATTCTTACCCATCCCCGCCATTGTATTCCCAAAACCTATCATGTTTGGGTAGAAGGTCATCCACCGAAATCTGTGCTAGAAGTATGGCGACAGGGGGTAGTTCTTGCTGGGAGAAAAACCTTACCTGCTCAAGTCAGGATACTTAAGCAGCAAAGTGATCAAACACTGTTGGAAATTATTTTGAGAGAGGGGAGAAATAAACAGATTCGACGTATAGCAGAACAGTTAGGTTATCCAGTAGTGCATCTGCATCGCACAGCTATTGGGTCAATTTGTTTAAACCGACCAGGAGAGTTGCTACTTGCTGGTAATTACCGTCTCCTTGAAGAGTTTGAAATTGATTTTCTCCAAAACCAACTAAACATAACATCTATAGAAGGGCCAACAAACGTCAAGGAGGGCAGTGTATGAAGGAGACTCAATTCCATATTCACCAAGAACAAATAGATAAACTTAAAGATATCGGATCTCGTTTACGGCAATTTCGTCAGGCACAGTCTCTATCTTTAGAAGATGTTGCTTCTAAAACCCGAATTCAGGCACGTCTACTCAAAGCAATTGAGGAAGGCAGAATTGACATATTGCCTGAACCTGTTTATGTTCAAGGGTTTATTAAAAGATTTGCCGACGCAATTGGTCTTGACGGAGAAGATCTTGCCAGCGAGTATCCGACTTGGCCTAGTATCTTCTTTATCAAACCTTCTTGGCTGAGTTTACCATCGGCTCAACTGAGACCAGTTCATCTTTACTTTAGCTATATTTTGTTAGTGTTTTTGGCTGTCAATGCTTTATCGGCTATTGTTAATAAATCCGCAATTCATGTTAGCAACGCTGACATTAGCGAACCCAAATTAGAGCAGCCTGTTACTAAAAGCAGCCAGTTACAGGCTAGCTTGCCTGATAAGCTACATCTAAACCACTCCAGTAGCAGCAAGCCAGCAGAAATTACTCAAGCAATGGCAGTTAGCGAGAACACGACAAATACGGAGCCAGTACGGGTAGGTGTGACAGTGAAAGCTGAATCTTGGATGCGGGTTGTAGCTGATGGCAAAACAGAGTTTGAGGGGGTTCTCCAACAAGGAGATCAACGTACTTGGGTAGCGAAAGAGCAACTCACTGTACTGGCGGGTAATGCTGGTGGTGTTTTAATTGCTTTCAATGATGAAAAGCCAAAGGAATTAGGAGAACCTAATAAAGTTCAAAAAGTTACCTTTGAAGCTAATGAAAAGTTTTAATTATGTACTCAGGACTGAGTACCAAACAGTAAGTTTAGTACTCATTACTCAGCCTGATTAATGTTACTTTTTAGGAGCGCGACCAAAATTTACCGTCATAGTTTTCAAACGCGATCGCACTTCATCGGTTAAAGCATCTGCCCGATAGCGCCATTCCCAATTTCCTTCACCAACACTCGGAAAATTCATCCTCGCGTTGCTATCTAATCCCAAAATGTCTTGCAGAGGAATCAGCGCCTGATTAGCTATAGAACTTAGTGCTAGACGAATCATATCCCAGTGGATACCATCAGCACTTGTACAACCTAAATAACTTAACACCGACTCGCGTTCTTGATCTGAGAGTTGATTAAACCAACCTACTGTCGTGTCATTATCATGAGTGCCAGTGTAAACCAAACAGTTACGGGGATAGTGAAACGGCAAATAAATATTATCTTCATCTGAGCCGAAGGCAAAATGTAAAATTTTCATCCCTGGAAACTCAAATTGATCCCGTAATTCTTCTACTTCAGGGGTAATAATCCCCAAATCTTCTGCAAGAATTGGTAATTTACCTAACTGCTCGTTAAGAGCCTTAAAAAAAGCTTCTCCTGGTGCTTTGATCCACTCACCGTTAAGAGCGGTTGTTTCCCCTTGCTTAACTGCCCAATAAGATTCAAATCCTCGGAAGTGGTCAATGCGAATTAAGTCTACATAATCTAGCAAAGACTTAAAACGTTGCACCCACCACTTAAAATTATCCTGCTGCAATTGTTCCCAGTTATAAACAGGGTTGCCCCACAGTTGACCTGTAGCACTGAAGTAGTCTGGCGGAACTCCAGCCATCAGGGAAGCTTCTCCCGTTTCTTCATCAATGCAAAAAATTTCTGGATGTGACCAAACTTCAGCACTATTATGAGCTACATAAATTGGGATATCTCCAATAATTTGCACTCCAGCTAATTTGGCGTAACTTTTTAATTCTGTCCATTGACGGAAAAATTCAAATTGTAAGAATTTTTGGTAAAAGATTTCATCATTCAGCCTTAGTCGCCACTGTTCTAAAGCTTCGGGTTTACGTTTAGCAAGTTCTGGTTCCCAAGTATGCCAGCCAGCACCTTCATGAGCATCTCGGAGTGCCATAAATAAGGCATAGTCATCTAGCCAGTGAGCGGTACTTTGACAAAAACCCGCAAATTCTTTTTGCTGTACAGGGGTTGCTTTATGCTTAAAGTTCTCACAAGCTTTTTGGAGCAAGGGCATTTTGGTTTCAATCACTGCCCCAAAATCTACCTTATCCACCGGAAATTCAGGTAAATTAGCTAAATCTTCATCCGTAATCAGTCCTTGGTCTTGAAGCTTTTCTGGACTAATTAGCAGGTGATTTCCAGCTATAGCTGAATATGACATATAAGGAGAATTGCCATAACCAGTGGGGCCTAACGGCAATACCTGCCAGTATTGTTGGTCAGTATCTCTCAAAAAATCAATAAATTGGTAAGCTTCTATCCCTAAATCGCCAACACCGAAGCGACTAGGAAAACAAGTAGGATGTAGCAAAATGCCACTAGATCTGGGAAATGGCATGATCAATCTAAAATATAGTACTCAAAAAAATATGAGCGCAGCCTTAGCAGCGACTCAAATTCTCTGACTGTATCATCGGGGAGTACTGAGGTATTGAAATCTAAAAAAAGATATAGATTTTATTAATTAATTTGCTAGATGTCGTAAATATAGCAATTTATGCTGAAATTGCAGTTGTTGTACATAATTACAGCTTGTGGCTTATCGAAATCCTACTCCTACAGTCGATATCATCATTGAATTAATTGACCGACCTCATCGACCAATTGTGTTAATTGAACGCCAAAATGAACCTTTCGGGTGGGCAATTCCTGGTGGGTTTGTTGATTATGGCGAGTCGGTAGAAACGGCAGCAAAGCGAGAAGCGCAAGAAGAGACAGGTTTGCAAGTTGAGCTAATTGAACAGTTTTATGTTTATTCTGACCCTAATCGTGACCCTCGCCAGCACACGATGAGTGTTGTATTTATAGCTACGGCAACGGGGGAACCTGAATCTGGAGATGATGCGAAGGCGCTAGAAGTGTTTGAATCTTGGCGTATTCCTAGTAATCTTTGTTTTGATCACGATCGCATTATGCAGGATTATTGGCGCTATCGGCATTATGGTATGCGTCCAAGGTTGATTTAGCTGCAATGAACGCAAAGGGGTGTATTTTAGTTACCGCTTTGGGGATAAGTTTGTGGAAGTGCGATCGCGAGGTTGATTATGGATGCTGATGAACTTTTAGAACAATACGCAGAAGGGGAACGTAACTTTGAGGAGTCTGATCTAAGTCACGAAGATCTTAAAGGTGCAGATCTTAGTGAAATTAATTTTTGTTATGCTGACTTGAGTAATGCAGATCTCAGTCGTGCGTCTTTGAAGGATGCCAAACTGATCAGAATAAATTTAAGTAATGCCGATTTAAGTTGGGCAGATCTTCGTGGTGCAGATTTAAGTGGTGCGAACCTAGAGAATGCAAATTTGAGTAAGGCTAGCTTAGATCAAGCAAATCTTACTAATACAGAATTAAGTTCTGTAAATCTAAATCGAGCCTCATTAGACTATGCTCTACTATCTAAAGCTAATTTATTTAATGCCGATATAAGTGGTGCAAATTTAGTTGGAGCAAATCTCTGTCGTGCTAACTTAGAAAATGCGGATCTGAGTAATGCTACTTTAGATAATTCAAGTTTAATTAGTGCAAATTTTGGGGCGGCAAACCTGAAAAAAGCTTCTTTATGTAATGCAAATATAGAGAGAGCAAGTCTAGAAGGAGCTAATTTAATCAGCGCCAACTTAAATGGAACAAATTTGAATAAGGCAGACTTGAGTGAAGCAAACATTTTTTTAGCCACCTTTAAAAATGCAGATTTAACTGGTACAAGGATGCCTGATGGCGAAATTTATCAACCGGAAGGATATGATAAGAAACTTGATAACACAGAAACATCCTTAGATAAACAGGCATCAATGGCTAATCGAATCATTAATACAGAACAAGCACCTACACCCGTTGGCCCTTATAATCAAGCGATCGCTGCTAGTGGTCAAATGATTTTCGTGGCTGGTCAAATTGCGATTGACCCTAGACTGGGTGATGTTGTCTATACCGATGATGTCACTAAACAAACAGAACAGGTGATGAAAAACCTTGAGGCAATTCTTTCAGCATCAGGAGCCGCTTTCAAAGATGTAGTAAAAACAACAGTTTTTTTGAAAAACATGAATGATTTTGCAGCGATGAATGCAGTATATGCTAAATATTTTGATGAAGCAATTGCTCCTGCACGTGCCTGTGTTGAGGTGGCGCGTTTGCCTAAAGATGTATTGGTCGAAATTGACTGTATTGCTGTAATTTAATATATTCCGCCCTGCTATGTTAATAGTGGGGTTAAAAGAAAAATTCCAAATCAACTAAGACGTATTTGAATTTCATATTCTGTATTGGCTGTTCTAGCTCCTCAATCGCCGCTAAAAAAACTTACGCAACTGGCACAATCTTACCTGCATAGGACATTGAAATGGGCATTGAAGCAAGGCATTTATCGGTCTGGCGCACCTGACAAGTTACTTTTTCTGTGGCATTAAAATCATAAAAACTATATAGTTTTTAGCTACTAGCATAAATATTCCTATTATGCCAGTTCTTCATAATATTTTATATTAAAATTAACAGATATAAATTATTGGTTATGTGGCGGAAAACTAGCATTTATCATTGACAAATATTCCGAGAAATAGGGTTGCTATATTCTCACAAACAGGTTACTTTAAATTTAATCTTGACGCCGCTAAATTAGTAAAAACTTACAAAGCGGTCGTTTTATACAGAACTTACGCTATTAGCCTGGAATTTAAATTTCAGGCGTAAAGTCAGGAGGAATTGAAGGCAATGGTCAATCAATTTACTCCTTCAGTTAATACAGGTAAGAGCATTGCTTTTACAGTCTGTTGAAATTACGCAACAATACGTTATTAATCTTTACATATTTTTAATCTTATGCAAGTTGATTCAATTACTAACAACACCCAAAAAGGAATTCTGTTTGTAGATTCTACTGTCACCGACTATCAAACTTTGCTAGCGGGTACAGTACTAGGAATCGAGGCAGTTGTCCTTTCTCCTGACAGAGATGGCGTTGAGCAGATTACCGAAATCCTTCAAAAACGTCAGAATATCAACACAATTCATATTGTTTCTCATGGTTCCCCTGCTTGCGTGTACTTGGGGAATATCCCATTAAACCTAAATACTCTGAATAAATACATCCCACAACTGCAAAGTTGGACTGGAGGCACCATTTTAATTTATGGCTGTAATGTGGCAGCAGGAGATGCTGGGGAAGAATTTATTGCAAAGTTACAGCAAATTACAGGCGCAAAAATAGCCGCTTCTGCTACTCGCACCGGAAGCGCAGCAATGGGGGGAGATTGGCAACTGGAGAAAACAACCAAGCCAATAGCAATTCAGTTAGCTTTTGAGCCAGAGATATTGGCAATTTATAGTGGTGTATTTGCCCCCGGACAACTAGACTCCAGCTTTGGTGGCGGGGATGGTATTGTTACTACTGACTTTGGTGGCTACGAACAAGCAAGAAGCGTAGCAGTGCAGTCTGATGGCAAGCTAGTAGTGCTAGCTTATACCTCCAATGGGGAGGTTTTAATCCGTTACAACCCAGACGGTACTCTCGATACTAGCTTTGGTTACGGTACTGGCAAAGTTTATACAGGAAACGGGTCAGGAAATGCCGTCAGCGTCAAGATGCAGTCAGACGGTAAGATTCTAACCTTAAGCAATAATTATAATGGTAGCAACCAAGATCTAGTTGTGACCCGCTACAACGTTGATGGCAGCTATGACAATACCTTTGGTAATTACGGTTACGGTAAAGTAACGATTGATTTTGGCAGTAACGAAATTGCTAAAACGTTAATTGTGCAGTCGGATGGCAAGATTCTCGTAGCTGGAGACAGCAACGGTCAAGTTATTATAGCTCGCTATCTCAGCAGTGGAATTAGCGACACTAGCTTTGGTAACAACGGCAAAGTCACTGCTGTTCTGCCTAGCGGGGATGTTACAAATTACATCGCCTTGCAAGCCGACGGAAAAATTGTTGCAGTCAGCAGTAGCTACAACAGTGCCACCTCCACTAATGACATTTTCCTAACTCGGATTAACTCAAATGGCACTAGCGATACCAGCTTTGGCAACTACGGACAAGTTATCACCAATTTAGGCGGCTTTGAGAACAAGGTTAACGTCGCTGTGCAAGCCGACGGCAAGATTGTTGTGGCAGCTTGGAGTGACAGCGGAAGTCAACCTCAGATTGGAGTAGTTCGCTACAACAGCAATGGTACGTTGGATAACACCTTTGGTGGTGGTGATGGCATTGTTCTTACCCCGCTCCTTAGTTCTAACGCTTCTTCCAGTACGAACAATCTCAGCTTGGCAATAGATGGAAGCGGTCGCATTGTTGTAGCTACCAACACATACAATAACACCAACGATAATATCATCGTCGTCCGGTATAATTCAGATGGTAATCTTGATACCAGCTTTGACAGCGATGGCATTACCAACAATGATTTGGGTAATAATAGTTACGACAGAGCTACAAGTTTGGCATTGCAGTCAGACGGCAATATTGTAGTAGTTGGGAGTATTTATCAAAATCTTAATGAGGACATTGCTATAGTCCGCTACTTAGGCGGTGTTAGTAGTGGTAGCGGACAGCTAGATGCTAGCTTTGGGGGTGGTGATGGTAAAGTTACAACCGACTTTGGATTTTATGAACGAGTTGAAAAACTAGCAGTACAGTCTGATGGCAAGCTAGTAGTATTGGCAAGCACATCTAGTGGCAATAACCTAATTCGCTACAACCTTGATGGTACTATTGACACGAGTTTTGGCGGCAATGGCTCAATTGCATATATTGGAAGCAACTCGATCGCTAGTGGAGTAGCAGTACAGTCCGATGGTAAAATTCTGTTCTTGGGCAGTAATAACACTGGCGGTAACCAAGATATAGTTCTGGAGCGGTACAACTCAAATGGTAGTATCGACACTACCTTTGGTAACAATGGCAAATTATTAAGCGATTTAGGTGGTTCTGAATATGCCAAAAGCTTAATCGTACAAACAGATGGCAAGATTCTTGTAGCAGGTGAGAGTAGTGGTCAAGTTATCATAGCTCGTTATTTGAGTAGTGGAGCGATCGATGCTAGCTTTGGCTTTGGCACAGGCAAAGTCACCACTACTCTACCTAGTGCAGATACAACTAATTACATTGCTCTGCAAGCTGACGGTAAGATTGTCGCAGTCAGTCGCAATTTTAATAATGATATTGTTGTTTCCCGAATCAACCAAGATGGCAGTATCGACAATAATTTCGGGTTCAATGGACAAGTCACTACTAACTTGGGTGGTAATGAGAGTCCTAAAACTTTAGCAGTTCAGTCTGACGGGAAAATTTTAGTAGCAGGTTGGACTGATAATGGCGGTACTCAAATAGCCTTAGTTCGCTACAACACTAATGGCAGCTTAGATATTAGCTTTGGTGGCGGTGACGGTATTGTCACAACAACGCCCATTAATGGCTATACCTACAGCCCTTATTCTACCTACAACACTAATTTCAATGCGCTAAATCTAGCAATCCAGTCAGATGGCAAGATTCTTGTATCCGGTACTATCTACAACGTTAGCAATGCTAACTCTGACATGGTAGTGATGCGCTACAACCCAGATGGCACGCTTGATAGTAGCTTTGACAGCGATGGCATCGTCACTACAGATATTAATGGCAACAAGAATGATTACGGCAACACTCTAGCATTACAGCCAGATGGAAATATTGTCCTTGGTGGGTATACCAACAATGGCAACAATGAAGATATCGCTATTATCCGCCTGAGCAATAGTAGTTCCAGCCCCATTCCTGACCCTTCAGACCCCTTCACTGGTACTAACGGAGATGACATCCTCCCCAAAAATGGTGCTGACAGTAGTGGTGATAACACTTTTTATCCCCTACTAGGTCGCGATAGCGTGGAAGGTGGATTAGGAATTGACCTGTTAGTGGTTGATTACTCCAGCTACACATATGCTGGTGGCCCTTATATACCAGGCATGAGTAGAGACTTTGCGAATAACAGTTTTCGTGCTTATAAAGACACCTTCGGCAACTACGATGAAGTCAAATTCAACAACATTGAGCGCTTCCACCTCATCGGCACTAATAGTAGCGATACATTAATTGGCGGTAGTTATCAGGACATACTCATCGGCAATGGTGGGGATGATTTGCTTGATGGTTGGGGGAATTTGGTCG
>JAESGO010000070.1_pt1 | contig 73758 bp, 64 predicted proteins | sample 9269701 | NCBI WGS metagenome assembly JAESGO01 (sample SAMN15720690, study PRJNA650881) | algae metagenome | isolation source: Hormoscilla sp. CMT-3BRIN-NPC48 and co-occurring heterotrophs from... | place: USA: Clark Mountains Wilderness, California | collected 2010-04-18 | reverse complement strand
AGTGTCAGTTATGGGTAGAGGAAATGCTCAACCTTATTGCGAATAAAAAGTCATTTTATCAAAGGGGCTTGAGAGCTATAAGCCTTATAGACCAGCCGCTCTAGCGGCGTGGTCGCCCCCAAAAGTGTAGGAGATTCAGAGCAGATACACGGCTATAGTAATGAGTTCCTCGCTGCAAATGGTAGACCTGCTTTTGAGGTATTCCGTGAATTTTTTGGCTTCGCCGAAAGTGCGTTATTAGTGGGGCATAATGTTGGTTTTGACATGAAAATGGTGACAGCTCACGCTAGTAAAGTGGGGATAAAGTTTCCCAAATTCCAATGGGCAGATACCTGGGATTTAGCTAACCGCTTTCTTGAAGCAGATAGCTACAGTTTGGAAACTTTAGCAAATAAGTTAGAGTTGACCCAGTTACCCAGTCATAAAGCTGTTGATGATACTCGCACAACAGTAGAATTGTTAGAGGCTTTAATTCCTGCCATCGCACATTGTGCCGCGTACCGCCAAGCTTTAGTTTATCGGTATGGGGAAGAGTTTGAAGGGCTGGCTGCACAAGTAGAATCTTGGAGGGAAGCTAGTCAACAATTACGACCTCCGGATTTGCTGAAAAAATTATTACAAGAGTCGGGACTGTACGCCTATTATCAAATTGATGAAAAGCGCCAACAAAATCTTTTGAAGCTAGTAGCAATTTTCCAAGAACGAGATAATTTAAAACTCCATCCCAATCTAGCCCTTCGCAGTATTGTTGAATTTACTGCCTTTGCTAAAAACCTTGACCAGATTTCTATTCAGGACAATCAAGTCATGATGGTAACAGTTCACCAGTCGAAAGGTTTGGAATTTGACACAGTTTTTATTGCTGGTGCTGTAGAGGGTGAATTTCCAAATTATTTAAGCCTAGGAGAACAGAAGATTGAGGAAGAAAAACGCTTATTTTATGTAGCGATGACTAGAGCAAAACACCAATTGTTTATCTCTGCATTCTTACAAAGCTCTGGAGCATCTTTAAAAGCACCAAGTCAGTTTATTAATTTTATTCCGAAAGAATATTTTGCACCAAGCCGAGATATATGTGAGAGATGAAGGCTTCTTCTTGTTGCCTTTGGGTTGCCTTTTGATTGGATAAGATTCACCGTACTCAGGCTAAAAAATTCAAAAATTAAATAACTAAACTTAAATAGAACCACTAAAATTTTGAGAGGTTGCAATGGCTTACGCCGCCCAAAAACTCCTTACTTTTGAAGCCTTCCTAGCTCAATATTGTGACAATCCCCGCTATGAACTTGCTGATGGAGAGTTAGTGGATATGGAACCTACAGGGCCGCACGAAACTGTTAGCGGTAAACTAGCGGCTCAAATTGGTATTGCGATCGCAACAGAAAAACTCCCCTGGTTCATTCCCCGCACTTGTTTAATTCGTCCTTTTGCAGATGCAGCAACCGTCCGTCGTCCCGATATTGTCGTACTAGATGAAACCGCGATCGCAAATGAACCTCTATGGGAAAGAGAACCTGTGATTACGCTGGGACGCTCGATCAAAATGGTGGTAGAAGTCGTTAGCACTAACTGGGAAACAGATTACGCCCGAAAAGTTGAAGAATATGCCCTGCTAGGAATTTCTGAGTATTGGATTGTTGATTATCGCGGTTTGGGAGGAGTGGCTTTTATCGGTAAACCCAAACAACCTACTGTCACGGTTTGCCAACTGATTGACGAAGATTATACCCAGCAACAATTCCGCCTCGGTCAACTGATTATTTCTCCTCTCCTAAAAAGCTTACAAATTCGCCTTGATGATATCCTTCCGCGTTAAGTATTTAAGTAAGGCATTTATCTGCTGTGCTTAAATCTCAAGTTTAAAAGAACTTTTTGCGATCGCCTGCTCAAAATCTTCCAAATATAATAAATAAAATAGACTAACCGCTCTCAACGATTAGTCTATACTCCAGTAAATTACCTAGTTTAAAATTGGCTTACGAGATTGCAAATCAAATTTGTACCCGTGTGGCAAAATATGCAACTTAGCTCCACAAATCGCTAATGGTTCATCTTTTAATAGTTGATCCACATTGCAATGAGTAACGTCCGCAACATCAACAACCGTAACAGCGCCTTCTCCAACTACTTCAAATTTGCCATCATTAATGACCACAGCAGTATTCTCATCAATCCCAAATCCTAATACTGCTGGTTGTTGTGCCAATGCTGATAGTAAGCGCCCCATACGTCCGCGTTGTAAGAAATGTTGATCTACCACCACTCCTGGCAGAAAAGCCATACCTGGCCCCATTTCTACAACATTTACACGGGGATTTGTTTCCGAATCGCCTTCAATGATCATGATATCTGGCATCATTGCAGCGCCAGCGCTAGTGCCACCAACTACAATCCCTTCAGAATAACGTTTGTGCATAGCTGCATCCAGTTTAGTATCTTTAATTGCTGTGACGATGCGAGCTTGATCTCCCCCTGTAAAAAACACCCCAGTAGCATTCTCAACTGCTTCTATAGCTTTCGCCTCGTTGGCATCTTCCCTTTCAGGAGTATCAACGACTTCAATATGTTCTGCTCCCAGCCTTTCAAATACTTTGGTATAAGTATCGCCAACTTCCCCAGGCATGGATGTTGCCACTGTCATCACCACAATTCGAGCTTTAGTACCACCTGCGCGGCGTACAAACTCTCGCAGTACTTTACAATCCCCTTCTTTGTCTTCTGCTCCGCCAATAATGACCAACTGCCCACTAGGATTATTGGGCATATTTTCTACCGTTTCCATATTTTTCCAGCTTTAATGTTGATTAAAGAACTTAATAAAGATAAACTGTTGTTTTTTTATTAATTCTATTGGTTTCCCATTTAACAGGTTAGCTGATGATAAAATTATAAAAAATACTCTTTTAGATATAAAAAATACGTTTTTCAAAATCAAGGGTTATTAAACTATGTGCTTAATGGTTTGCTATCTCTATCAAACTTATAACCTTTGTGTTAAAATAGTTAAATTTATCGAATAAATTTAAAATGAATTAGTCTAGTCTAAATTATACTTTGGGTTCCAAGTCGGTAGTTTTTAACAAAAAAATTATGTAATTACAATAAATTTAGCTAATCCTTTAAAAAATCCAGCTAAGTCTCATTTTGCTGGATTAACATATTTGAAATATAAAAATCATGGTGTTAAAACCTATGCTTGATCTACAATTTCTTTTGCCTTATCTTTGATATCTTCTTTGAGATGAATTGCTGCGGCTTGATCTTGCTTATTGTGACCTTCTGTTTTATCTTTTTCACTGCCAGTAATTTCACCCATAGCTGCTTGAGCTTTTCCTTCAAGATTCTTAGCTACTGCTTGCGCCCTATCTTCAATACTCATAATTTCCTCTTAATAATTCATTAGTTCCTATTTATTAGGATCTCTAAAATTGCTAGCTATCTGCATCATTCATTGGTTAGATTTATGAGCAATTAATCTTTGTAAAAATTTACTAATTTTTATATATGGCGATCGCACTGTCTTAATTAAGATTTAGTTAACAAATCAGGTAGATTGCCTATAAAGAGAATCGGCTTATCTGTGCGAATTACAAAAGCTCTAATTATCCTTGCTTAACTAAAACCTGTTCACCTTCTACCTTAGCTTGATAAACTTGCAAGGGTTTGTTAGCTGGTGGATTTAAAAATTTGCCGTCTGGAGTAAATTTAGAATTATGACACGGGCAAATAAATACTTTTTGATCTGCCTGCCATCCAATAATGCAAGCTTTATGAGGGCAAATGGGATTTACGGCTAAAATTTTGTTAGCATCTTTGGGATCGCGGACTACTAATACTGCTTTTTCTGGAGATTGCTTCTGGAGAATTTGACCTTTACTATTTAAATCAGCTACCGTGCCAACCTGCTCAAATCCATCTGGGCGTTTAGACGGAGTTGGTGTTGGTGTAGTTGCTTGCTGATTAGACTGATCTGACATACAACTAGCGATCGCTACAGGTAACGAACTTGCCAGAAAACCTACACCTACCCAGTTAAAAAAAGCGCGACGATTCATAATTATTGGCTAATTCTAGTTGTTTACTAAGTGTTAATTATCTATTAAAGAACTAAGTTATCTAAATCTGCCTAACTAAAGTCAAAAATCTATTCTACTTAAGAGACTATGAACAACTAAGTTTTTAATTATAAAATTCACAATCGCTACAATCACTTATTATAGATATTGAATTCTACCTACATCGCTAGTGGTATTGTGGCTTTAACTTAAGATCATATCTTAGAAACAAAACTTTGCATGAACAGTTTTAACCGTGCTTTTCGCAAATATCATCGCCGACTTGCTATCATCATGTGCTTGCCATTACTGATAACTGTGCTTACGGGTATCAGTTATCCAATTTTGGGTCAGTGGCTACACCTTGATAATTTAGCTGGATTTATTCTACAAGTTCATAGTGGTAGTATTTTCGGCTTAGAGGCAGTTTATCCAGTATTGAACGGTTTGGGTTTGGCAGGGTTGCTAGTCACAGGAATGAGTATGACTAATCTGTTTAGAAGATGAACAGTTGCCATAACAGAAAGTGCGATTGCTTAGTCTTTCAATGATTTTTTGAGTATTTATACTTAATAAGTTAAATTTATTAAAACCAGCTTGAAGCAAATATATTTTCCTGGCTCAGTAAATATATTGAAATTTTTTAAGATTTTATACCTATAGCTTCATAACATACACCTAGAAAGCTGTGCTACCATCGGTAGAAATATTACTTTAATAATTCACTAATACACCAATGAGCAAGGTTCTGGTGTTAAACGCCTCTTATGAACCGCTCAACATCACTAGCTGGCGACGAGCGGTTGTTTTAATGCTCAAGGGCAAAGCAGAGCAAGTGGAACAAAACGGCAAACTGCTGTATCCAGACTTCCCCTTGCCTACAGTCATTCGACTGCGACATTATGTTCGGGTTCCTTATAAGGAAATTCCTTTGACCCGCCGAAATATCCTCCACCGAGACAGCCACTCTTGTCAATACTGTGGTTGCACAGGAGACGATTTAACCCTCGATCATGTACTGCCTCGTTCTCGTGGTGGCGGCGATACCTGGGAAAATATTGTGACCGCCTGTGTACGTTGCAACGTTAAAAAAGGTAACCGTACTCCGAAAGAAGCAAATATGTTCTTACATCATCAACCTCGCCGACCCTATAGTAGTCTACACTTTGAAGTAGCAAAACACGTCAAAAGTGGTACTCATCGAGAATGGCAAAAATATGTGATTGGTCTTTAAAACCCCTGTTGTTAAATTAACACAGGGGTTTTTTCAACCTTCTTGCTCGCCTAAATGCCGGAAAACACAACTTCTGATTGTGGGTAGGTGGCTAGGGGTTTTGCGACAATCATTATGTGTGGAGCTAAAAAACGGATGCAGTCAAAACTCTTTGGCGGTGATGAGCGGGGAAGCCGGGGAAACTTTTTAGAGACGCGCCATGTTGCGTTTCTACTGATTAACCGGAGATGATATTACCACCCCATCCCAAAAAAAACAAATTAAATCAGGTTAAGTACGTAACAACAATAATAAACTTTCATACCAGTATCCCGTTAGTCGATCTCTCCGCTCTATTACATAATTCATATACGCCAACGATATGTTATCGAATTCCCTTAAGCCGCTTAATGTGAACAATTCGCTTTTAGAAACAGAGTCTACAAGTACAGACTATAGCTTGGAGGAAGTACCTACTGTTGAATCCCCAGAGGAGGAACCATCTGTAACGAAGCCAAGGGGAAAAGCTAGTAATTTTCAGGGGCAATCAGAACCAGAGTCTTTGCTGAAGCTAAAGGTGGAGGAGTTAAAGCAGATTTTAGATCGTCATCGGGGCGATCGCCAAATAGTCTTGCTACAAGACTTTCCCGATCCTGATGCTTTATCTAGTGCTTGGGCTTATCAATTAATTGTTAAGCAATACAATATTAACTGTGACATTGTATATGCTGGCGCACTCAGTCACCAAGAAAATATTGCCTTGGTAAAGCTAACAGGTTTACCAACAAAACGCTTGGCGCTCCAAAACGTTAAAGAAAAAGATTTAGCGGTTTATCAAGGGTGTGTACTGATTGATAACCAAGCTACTACCTGTCAACTAATGTCAGTAGTGCAACAAGCTGGTATTCCAGTTACAGTAATCATTGATCATCACAGTACCCAGCAGGAATTAAACCCAGAATTTGCTGATATTCGTCCTTCTACACGGGCAACAGCGACGATTTTAACCCAGTATCTTCAGTCAGGTTTACTCAAACTAGATAGCAGTATCAATGAACACGTTAAGTGTGCTACGGCGTTGATGCACGGTTTGCGATCAGATACTAACCGTTTGATGCAAGCCCAAGAAGAAGATTTTTTGGCTGCGGGATATTTAAGTCGATTTTATGATGCTCAATTGCTGAATGCTGTATTACAGACATACCGCTCTAAACGGGTGATGGATGTGATCGAGCGATCGCTTACTAACCGCTTAGTTAAAAATAACTTCTCAATTGCTGGTGTAGGTTATTTACGCTACGAAGACCGCGATGCTATTCCTCAAGCTGCCGATTTTTTGGTAACAGAAGAAAACGTCCACACAGCAGTTGTTTACGGTATTGTCCACGATGAAGATGAAGATTTAGAGGTCGTAATTGGTTCACTTAGAACTAACAAAATTACCCTAGATCCTGACGAATTTATCAAAGAAGCTTTTGATCGAGATAGTCAAGGACGCTTTTTTGGTGGTGGACGCTTGATGGCTGGTGGTTTTGAAATTCCAATTGGATTTTTGTGTGGATTTAATGACAGTTCAGAATATGCCAAGTTGAAGTGGGAAGTTTTTGATCGGCAAATTAAACAAAAGTTACTACGCTTGGTTAACCCAAGAGACAATCTTTTACCTTCTCAGGACAAACGGTAATCAATTAACAATTAACAATTAACAATTTAACTTTGATTACTGAACTGTACTTAATTCGTCATGGTATCGCAGGTGAGGCAGATAGCCAGGTTAACGATGCAGAACGCCAGCTTACGGCTAAAGGGCATCAGAAAACAAAAGTAGTGGCTCTCCGGCTGTATGAGATAGGTGTGCGGTTTGATTTGATTCTGACCAGTCCTTTAGTGCGATCGCGCCAAACCGCAGATATTCTTTACTCTGTTGGGCTTAGTTCGCGGATCGAAGAATCTCCCTACCTTGCTCCTGGCGGCGATTTTTCTGCTTGGTTGAGTTGGTTGGAAAAATGGCGCGATACTCCAACGGAGTCGCTAGGCGAACTGACAAGTCAGCGCTTGCGCTATCCCCATGATCTTAAACTCTCTAAAAAGGGTAATGAAAGCCAACGAGCCTTAATTCAGTTAGCTTTAGTAGGTCATCAACCTGATTTAGGAAATTGGGCAGAAATCTTACTTTGGGGCGATGCTAAACAAAAAATAATCCTAAAAAAAGCTGGAGTAATTGGTTTGACTATCCCAGCAACCACCACACCAGTCGCTCAAAGTCAACTGTTCTTATTGACTTCCCCTAAACGGCTATAGCAATAGACTTCGTAGCATTAATCAAAGTTATATTTTTTTAACGCATTAGCCGAAGGCTTCCCGTTAGCGTGTTCATGCCCGTAGGGCTTTAGCTGCGCGTTAGCGCTAGGGTAGGACGCAAAGGAGGAACGCAAAGGGCGCAAAGAAAAAAATTATATGGATTTTTGCTCATTGGTCTAATGAACAATGACCCTCCTCTCTCCTCTCTCACAAAAAATGTATTCCTTTATGGGTTTGAGATGAGTTAACTTGAGAATGTTTACCTCATGCACAAGATAGAAAGATGACTCTCTGCGAGTATAAACCAGGCTTAGAAGGTATTCCTGCTGCTCAATCCAGTATCAGCTATGTCGATGGACAGAAAGGTATTCTGGAATATCGAGGTATCCGTATTGAAGAACTCGCAGAAAAAAGTACCTTCCTGGAAACGGCATATTTGTTAATTTGGGGGATACTGCCGACTAGGGAAGAACTGAAACAATTTGAGGATGACATTCGCTATCATCGCCGGATTAAATATCGCATCCGTGACATGATGAAATGTTTTCCAGAAACAGGACACCCAATGGATGCTCTACAAGCTTCTGCTGCGGCTTTAGGCTTGTTTTATTCCCGTCGCGCTCTCGCTAACCCAAATTACATACGGGAAGCTGTGGTGAGGCTGCTGGCGAAGATTCCTACAATGGTAGCGGCGTTCCAATTAATGCGTAAGGGTAACGATCCGGTTCGTCCTCGTGATGATTTGGACTACGCGGCTAACTTTTTGTATATGCTCAACGAGCGAGAACCTGATCCCCTAGCCGCGCATATTTTTGATGTATGTCTCACGCTTCATGCAGAACATACAATTAATGCTTCAACTTTTTCTGCTAGAGTGACGGCTTCAACATTGACCGATCCTTATGCTGTAGTAGCGTCGGCGGTAGGAACTTTAGCTGGGCCGTTGCATGGTGGGGCTAATGAAGAAGTCATTACGATGCTAGAAGAAATTGGTTCAGTTGAGAATGTACGTCCTTGGCTGGATAGTAGCTTAGAACGCAAAACTAAAATTATGGGTTTTGGTCACCGCGTTTATAAGGTGAAAGATCCACGCGCGACTTTCCTGCAAGGTTTAGCTGAACAGTTGTTTGAGAAGTTTGGTCATGATAAGTACTATGACATTGCTATAGAGCTAGAAAAGGCAGTAGAGGAGAAATTAGGGCATAAAGGGATTTATCCTAATGTTGATTTCTACTCAGGTTTGGTTTACCGGAAAATGGGTATTCCTGAAGATTTGTTTACACCAGTATTTGCGATCGCACGGGTTGCTGGTTGGTTAGCTCACTGGAAAGAACAATTGGACGAAAACCGCATATATCGCCCTACCCAAATTTATACAGGTGAACACGGAAACCTTTATATTCCCTTTGAACAACGTTAGCTAGTAGGTTGGGTAGAACGAAGTGAAACCCAACAGGAATAACTTGTTCCCAGGTTCAAACTGGGAACAATTACCATAATTAATATTATATGTAACGAAACTCAGGGAGTTAAAATGACAACTAAATCATTAGCAGAAATGATAGTTGAAGAACTTAAAGAGTTAATTACACAAGTAGTCGATCAGCGCCTAATTAACTCAAAGCATCCTAGTAAATTTGTAGACAAACAACGTTTACAAGAAATTTTTGCTGCAATTGATCGCCACATGATCGTACCATTACCAGGAGAGCCAACGGGAAGCGAAATGATTATAGAGGAGCGTAACCAATGGCGACAAGGTATGTAGTAGATACCAGTGTACTGATTCAGTGTTTTGTTCGAGATACTTACACGCTAGAAGCATGGGTGTTGTTAGCTAAATTGTTTGAAGGCGAGCAGTTATCTGTTCCAGAACTTTGTTTTATAGAATGTACAAATGTCTTTTAAACTTACTAATCAAGTTACTGACAATAGTTGTTCTTGCTTTATAGCCACAGCAGCTTATTCAACATCTGTCCATCCAGATTTGGATACTTTTAGGGAATTTAGAGATCAGAAGCTAATGAGGAATTATCTTGGCAAGATATTGGTTTCTCTCTACTATAAAATCAGCCCTGCAATTGCTAAATACATAGAAAAACAACCATCAAGTCAAAAAACTGTACCAATATATAGCGTTTCCCATGTAACTGAGGTACACCAATATTTTGTATATCAAGCCTTGAGGTTTTGAAGCTGTACCTCACCAGATCTAGAAACGCTATATAGTTATTAGGAAAACTGGATAGTAGAGATCTAATTATATTTAGCCCAGTTGTTGCTGCTTGCTCTGTTGCATTTAATTCCTGGTTCAATCTATCAATTACAGTGCTGATTTTTGGAGGAATAGCTATTAATTGATTTCAGTTGCAATTCTTGAGCTTGATAATTCCAAGTAATCAGCCTACCATCAGTTGGATCGTTACCTTATTTTTATAGCACTTTACCCGAAGCGCGATCGCCCCTAGTTCACCCTATCTCAATCATAAGTACAATTTCTCATCACCCCCACTGCCAAGATACCGGACAGCGATATACTAAACTTTGAAAGTGTAAAAAAAACTTCACAATAGATCCAGATAGACTGATTCAAGACTGGCAGTCTCGAATCGCCTAACTTAATTACGAAGAAGCGGGAAACATGAACCCAGGCATTGACCTACAAGGAACTTTTATCAAATCTTTGATGGATTTGGGCATCCCTGCTGGTGCTGCCAAAGCCATTTGGATGCCCCTGCCAATGTTTCTGATGATTATCGGTGCCACAGTCGGCGTTTTGGTAGTCGTTTGGCTAGAGCGAAAAATTTCTGCTGCTGCCCAACAGCGCATAGGCCCAGAATTTGCTGGCCCCTTGGGTGTCTTACAGCCAGTTGCCGATGGTCTAAAACTGGTGTTTAAAGAAGATATTGTTCCAGCAAAGTCTGACCCCTGGCTATTTACCTTGGGGCCAATTCTCGTCGTTATCCCTGTGTTCTTGTCCTTCTTAATTGTTCCTTTTGGACAGAACTTGGTAATTACAGATTTAAACGTCGGGATTTTCTTGTGGATTGCCCTGTCTAGCATTGCGCCAATTGGCTTGCTGATGTCTGGTTATGCTTCTAATAACAAATACTCCTTAATAGGAGGACTTAGAGCAGCAGCGCAGTCTATTAGTTATGAGATTCCCTTGGCGCTATCAGTGCTGGCGATTGTGATGATGTCTAACAGCCTCAGCACCCTTGATATCGTTAATCAGCAAGCAAGTTACGGCATTCTTAGCTGGAATGTATGGCGGCAACCTATTGGTTTTATTATCTTTTGGATTGCAGCCCTAGCAGAATGTGAACGACTCCCATTTGACCTTCCTGAAGCAGAAGAAGAACTGGTTGCTGGTTATCAGACTGAATACGCAGGGATGAAATTCGGTTTGTTTTACATTGGTTCTTACGTCAACTTGGTTTTATCTGCCATCTTAGTTGCGGTTTTGTACCTGGGTGGTTGGGAAACTCCCATTCCTATCGAACTGTTAGGTAGCTGGATTGGAGTTAGTGAAACAAGTCCCTGGTTGCAAGTAATTGATGCCGCGTTAGGTATCAGCATGACTGTACTAAAAGCATACTTTTTAGTATTTATAGCAGTATTGCTGCGTTGGACTGTACCTCGTGTCCGCATTGACCAATTGTTGAATTTAGGTTGGAAGTTTTTGCTACCAGTCTCTCTGGTAAACCTACTGTTAACTGCTGCTTTAAAGCTAGCTTTTCCCTTTGCCTTTGGTGGATAGCAATTAGCTATCAGCTATCAGCTATCAGCTTTTAGGAATTAAATACCACAAAATTATCAGTGGCTGATGGAAATAAATTCTTGATTCACAATCAATTTTACTAAGGCTGATTGCTGAACGCTGACAGTTAATTAACAGCTTAAACAAGAGAGTGTAGACACTAATGATCAAATTCCTGAAACAAGTTGGCGACTATGCCAAAGAAGCTGTACAATCAGCCCGCTATATTGGTGAGGGGTTATCTGTTACCTTCGACCATATGCGCCGTCGTCCGGTTACAGTACAGTATCCTTACGAAAAACTAATTCCTTCTGAACGCTTCCGGGGTCGGATTCACTTCGAGTTTGATAAGTGTATTTCCTGTGAAGTTTGCGTGCGTGTATGTCCCATCAACCTACCAGTTGTAGATTGGGAATTTGATAAAGCTTCTAAGAAGAAAAAGTTGAAGCACTATAGCATCGACTTTGGAGTTTGTATCTTTTGCGGCAACTGTGTAGAATACTGCCCTACTAACTGTCTATCTATGACAGAAGAGTATGAGATGTCCACCTACGACCGTCATGAATTGAATTATGACAACGTAGCATTGGGTCGCTTACCTTACAAAGTTACAAATGACCCAATGGTAACTCCTCTACGGGAATTGGCTTACCTGCCCAAAGGTGTGACTGAACCCCACGACTTACCAGCAGATGTTCGTCGTGCTGGTCAGCGCCCAGAGGAGATTGTGGAACAAATGGAGAAATCGAAGTAGGCATCGGTGGTTAATTATTAATTGGTCAGAGGTTATGGCTTATAGGTCAGACCAATTAACAATGACCAATGACCAATTAACAATGACCAATTAACAATGAACAAAGATAAAGGACAAATATTGTGAATTTAGCAGAAGGGGTTCAGATTGTTTCGTTTGGCTTATTAGCAGTAATGATGCTTGGGGCAGCTTTAGGGGTAGTACTGTTTGCCAACATCGTTTACTCTGCCTTTTTGTTAGGCGGCGTGTTTATCAGCATTGCTGGTTTATACCTTTTGCTAAATGCTGACTTTGTAGCGACAGCACAAGTACTAATTTATGTTGGAGCGGTGAACGTTCTAATTTTATTTGCGATCATGCTTGTGAATAAGCGTGAAGATTTTAAACCGCTTCGCAATCGTTGGATACGTCAAGGGGCAACAGCTTTAGTTTGTGCAGGTTTGTTTACACTCTTAAGCACAATGGTATTGGTAAGCCCTTGGTCTTTGGCTCCTGCTGCAATTCTTGGTCAAAATACGACTGTGGAATTGGGTTTGCACTTCTTTAGTGACTTTTTACTACCTTTTGAGTTGGCTTCTGTATTGTTGTTGATGGCAATGGTAGGTGCAATTATTCTGGCACGTCGGGAATTTATTCCAGAGGAAGTTCTACCGGATCTTAATCAGCCTACAAGTTTAACTTTACAAGAAAGACCACGAGAACTATTGACTGTAGGTAGTGGTGGCAAAGGTGATACTACTACTCAACCTATAGATACAAATGCTTAGAAGCGGAGATAAATAATGCACCTACAACTTCAGTATTTCTTACTATTAGCTGCTGCTTTGTTCTGTATTGGCATTTATGGCTTGATTACTAGCCGTAATGCTGTGCGAGTGTTGATGTCAATTGAGTTGATGTTGAATGCGGTTAATCTTAATTTAATTGCTTTTTCTAACTACCTCGATCCTCAAGGAATTAAAGGTCAGGTGTTTGCAGTATTTGTGCTTACTGTAGCGGCGGCTGAGGCAGCAGTAGGTTTAGCAATTGTGTTGTCAATTTATCGCAACCGCGAAACAGTGGATATGGAGCAGTTTAATTTGCTGAAATGGTAAATTTACCAAATTTGAGATTTAGGATTGGAAATTAATAATTCTAAGTCTCAAATCGCCAATTATAGTGGCAAAGTTGAGCTAATTTTGCTACAAGTGTCTTAAGTAGGTATTGCTCTTGTCAGAAATTAAGGTCTGAATTGTTAATGAAGCGATCGCATCTCCACACTAAATCTTACCCACAAAATATTACTGATCCACACATTCTTGATCCAGAAATCTCACAACTATAAATAAACTACTGAAGTAGCCATTAGGATAAAACTTGTATCTTTCCTGGTGGTAAAGAGGAATTATTAGAGCAAATTTTTTTAAAGTAAGCTTTCAATCACAAATATGGAAGTATGAGTGCGATCGCACTCACTCTTCTTAACTAATTTCAAGTTAACGTATTGCAACAAGCGCCTCTAAAGCAGGAGAATTACTATGGGGATGACCCTAACTGAGAAAATTTTGGCTCGTGCCTCTGGTCGGTCTGTAGTCGAACCAGGGGACAATATTTGGGTAAATGTAGATTTATTAATGACCCATGATGTTTGTGGGCCTGGTACAATAGGTGTTTTCAAACGCGAGTTTGGAGCAGATGCTAAAGTTTGGGACACTGAAAAAATTGTTCTGATTCCCGACCACTATATCTTTACTGCTGACGAACGTGCTAACCGCAACGTTGATATTCTGCGGGACTTTGCCAAAGAACAAGGCATTAAATATTTCTACGACATTACCGACAGATCCGACTTTAAAGCTAACCCAGATTATAAGGGCGTTTGTCATATTGCCCTAGCACAAGAAGGTCACACCCGACCAGGGGAAGTACTATTTGGTACAGACTCCCACACTTGTAACGCGGGTGCTTTTGGTCAGTTTGCTACTGGTATTGGTAACACTGACGCTGGTTTCATTATGGGAACTGGCAAGTTGCTGATTAAAGTACCAGCAACTATGCGTTTTGTCCTCAATGGTGAAATGCCAAAATATCTGTTGGCGAAAGATTTAATTTTGCAAATTATTGGGGATATTGGTGTTTCTGGTGCTACTTATAGAGCAATGGAATTTGCTGGTAGCACTATCCAACATCTCTCGATGGAAGATCGGATGACGCTGTGTAATATGGCGATCGAAGCTGGTGGGAAAAATGGCACAGTTGCACCAGATGAAACAACATTTGAATATGTTCGCGATCGTACTAACAAGCCATTTGAAGCAGTCTATACTGATGCCGATGCTCGTTTCTATTCAGATAGGCAGTACGATGTCTCTCAATTAGAGCCTGTAGTTGCTAAACCACACTCTCCAGATAATCGCGCTTTAGCACGAGAATGCCGTGATGTCAAGATTGATCGCGTATATATTGGTTCCTGTACTGGTGGTAAAACTTCAGACTTTATGTATGCTGCCCAAGTTTTGAAGGGTCAGCAAGTTAAAGTTCCCACATATATAGTGCCAGCTACTCAGAAGGTTTACGAAGATTTGTTTACCACCAAGTACGATGGTAAAACTTTATCTGAGATTTTATTAGATGCTGGTTGTATCGAACCTGCTGCGCCTTCCTGCGCTGCTTGTTTAGGTGGGCCAAAAGATACTTTCGGGCGGATGAATGAGCCAGAAATTTGCGTTTCTACTACTAATCGTAATTTCCCTGGTCGGATGGGTAATAAGGAGGCGGGAATTTATCTAGCTTCACCTTACACAGCGGCAGCATCCGCTATTACGGGGTATGTCACCGATCCGCGTGAGTTTCTCTGCTAATCATCCCACAGGTAGAAAACCTGGGGAACCATACAAACCAATCCTGCTTAGGCAGGCTTAACATTAACAATTAACGCTAGGATCTAATTATTGATCTTGGCGTTATTTGTCATGTTTCAATAGTTTAGGAATTGGACGGGAAGAAGCTACACATCAGGGACTAAGGCGGGAGTGGTTGTATTGGTATGATCGGCAAGGACAACGATATTTAACGCCAGAAGAACTAGCTAAACAAGAGCAACAACTTCGTATACAAGCGGAGGAACGTGCTAATAAGTTAGCTGAAAGGTTGCGATCGCTTGGGATTGATCCAGATTTTTTAAGTTAAATTTACTTCATATTTCGCAATTAGCTACAACAAGTCAATTAAAAAAGTGAAAGCTAATTACTCGGCTTGTAGAAAACGTGATCGCCTAGATAAATAAAAAACTCACGATCTTGAGTTAACCTGAATAAAGTCTCAATGCCAATTTTTGAGCAAAAATCATATGAATCAGTGTAATTGGGAAGTAGTGTGACGTTTCCACGCTTACTTAGCCAAACTAATATTTCTTCCTTTGTCCATTCATTTACATAATCCCCACATTTCGCACTTCAAGTTGTAACTGTTTAGATTACACAGAATCAAAAAATGAAGCGACCAAGTTAGCAACAATATGAAATAAAAAAGAAAAATTTGGCAAATAGGAAGTGATAGCTTTTTCTTCTGGTTAAAAAGCTACTGGCTGGAGACTAAATATTTAATAATAATTGATATTTCCGGAGCTATCAAATATTATTTCCACTTAAATGGTTAAGAACATAAATAGTATTTTTTACAATTTTTAGAAAAAAAGTGCGAAATGTGGGATCAACTATCAGAGCAGGAACTAAAACAAGTTAAATCCATTGAACAACCTACCATAGATTTAATCTGGCAAATGCTTGAGCCAGAGGGTATCGCAATATTTGCGGCGGCAAGAAATACCTTTTTGTCCTTATGATTTACGTCGTGCTTGGGCGGTTAGGAGTATGGCATATGGATTGGAGGTATCATTAGCTGCCAAGCAAATGGGTCATTCGGTGGCAGTGCATATTCAGACTTATCACGCTTGGTTAGATGACCAATATCAACAGCAAGCTTTTGAAAGGATCATGGCTCTTGCTAATCGACCTCTACCACCAAAAAAATAACGTTCTTGCAGTAACACAAGCTAAAGAGGTAGAACTTCAAAAAGTGACCTTATATAGCTCGAACAACTCTCCTGACAATTGTTTATTAATCTTGCCTCCAGCAGACTTAATCAGTTTTTCCCAGTCTGCTAGAGGCTCTAAAAAAACTTCTGCACCCATCTCAGTTTCTAATACCGCCCAGTCTAACGCCAGCGGCTGTTCCGGGTTAAGAACATCAAAAACAAAAGAACTATGAGGCTTGAGTACCCGCTTTACTTCCTTGATCGCACCTTGCCAGTAATCAAGGGAATAGTAGCAACTCCAACCTGTAGAGATCACCAAATCGAATTGGGCATCATCATAACGTAACTGTCGAGCAGTCCCCAACTCAACACCCTTGAACAGCTTTGAGTTCAGTTGAGGGCCGCGGCTGATTAAGGCATCTCGTGCGACCGAACTAATATCTTGACCCCAAAAGAAAGCTCCCCATTCGCGCCAGGGATAGATTAGAAAGCTAACACCACAGCCGATATCCAAACAGCGCTGATTTTTTTGAGGTTGTTGTATTTCCCAGAAAGGAGAAGCAATTTTGGCATCAAGATTCCCTGTTGCCCAATCTCGATAAATTGGTAAGGTTTTTACATCTTCAGGGAGTTCTAACGCTTCACCCCGATATTGTCGGTTAAAGCGAGTAGCAATACGCCTCTCCTCTGGTGTCAGGTTACTGACGAGTTGGTGATCGTTAGTTTTTTGAGACAAAGCGTTTTCTCGTCTAGGAAACTTTGCACTTTTTCTAAGCCTACTGTCACATTATCATGACCCTTTTGACGATTAGCTAAACTATAGCAACCGTTAAGGCAGTTAGGACAATATATATTCCGAAAGCCTTGTAAACAGTGGCTTTTAAAAAAGCTGACAGAGGGATAGCTGAGTGCTGACTGCTATACATATCGTATGTCTGCACCTCTGACAGATTCAATTCAAGAAATTTATCTATAAATACAAAAAATCTATCGATAAACCGGGGTTTATGTCTTGTCTTCGGCGTTTGACTATGGCATTCTTTTTAAATACCCGTATTCCGCTCGATAAACAGGGGATTGGGTTAGCTACTGCTCCAACATGATTTGAGTGAAACGAGTAGGGCAACAGATTCGATGCAGGAATGGAGCCGTATGCCGATCAAACTATTGTCTTTAAAGAGTGTTGTTTTTTCTCTGCTAGTTGTTTCCTTAGCCTTTACCAGTGCTTGTGATAACACCTCTGCAAATACTTCAGGTGCTTCCTCTGGCAAAAGGGTAATTCGGATTGCGATCGGTACCCAAGATCAAACTATTAACACCGTGACAGGTGGTGCAGTCATCCGAGAAGAAAAGTTACTGGAGAAATATCTGCCAAAAACAGGGAAATATCAAAATGTTGATTACAAAATTGAGTGGTCTAGCTCAACCTCAGCTCCACCAATTACCAACAAAATGTTGGCGAATCAAATTGATATCGGCAGCATGGCGGACTTTCCGGCAACGATTAACCTGACGACCTTTCAGAAGAAAGGCAATGGCGTTAAGACTGTTTTGGTCTCATCTCTTGCCTACAGCCCTGATGGAGCCGGAAATGCTGTTGTTGTTCCAAGCGACACACCTTACAAAAAACTAGCAGACTTAAAGGGGAAAAACATTTCAGTTCCCTTCGGTACCTCGGCACATGGGATGCTGCTGCGGGCTCTGAAGAATGAAGGCATTGATCCAAAGAAAGACGTGACTTTAGTTAGTCAATCGCCAGAAGTAGGTGGCACCAGCCTGAGAAGCCGTCAAATTGATGCTCATGCGGATTTTGTACCCTATGGTGAGTTGTTTCCCTTTAGAGGCTTTGCTCGCAAGATTTACGATGGTGCACAAACGGGAACTCCAACCTTTCATGGAGTTGTAGTGCGATCGGACTTTGCGAAGGAAAATCCCGAAATTGTGGTGGCTTATCTCAGGGCAATGCTGGAGGCAAATCAGCGTTTCAGGGAACAACCAGAAGCCCTCTCAGGGAAGTTGGAGAAGTGGACGGGGGTTGAGAAAGAAATTTTTTATATGTTCCTTGGGCCATCGGGTATTCAAAAGCTCGATCCGAGAATTCAGCCCTACCAAATTACTGCGCTCAAAAATAGCGTAACGACGTTGAAGCAGATTGGAAAATTGGATGCCAGTGTGAATCCAGATGATGTTGCCAGTTGGACGGATGACAGTTACCTAAAACAAGCGCTTAAGGAGAGCAACATTAGCGAACAGGATGTGGCTAAGTTGGCAGATAATTTGGTTCTTGGCAATGATGCACTCACTCAAGAAGCGATTCAAGCTCCAAAACTAGCCGCTCAGATTTGGATAAAAGGAGAAGATAAAGTACTCAGTTTTGCCTCAATCAAGAATATGCTGACAAAGCTGCAACAGATCAAGTCTGAGGGCAAGACGGCGGCGGTAGTCTTTGTCCACGATCGCGACAAAGGCTGGAAATTATTCGCCCAAAATTCCTTCTATGTCTGGAATAGTGACCAAGTATCTGCGTTCTTACTAGAAAAAGATGCACAAGCATTTGCCGATAAAGCTGGAGCGAAGGTTGCAAGCTTCCAAGAGTTACAGCAGTTTTATGCCAAAAATACACAGTCAAAGGATGTAGCAGTTGCGCGATGAATGAAGTGGAGCGATCGCAACGATAAAAACATTTTGATTCAAATGAGAGGTTTGTAATGGCTGTAGCTTCAAAATCAGCACGAAAGGTAAAAGGAGAAAAGTACAGTACACTGGGTAGCAAATTTTTGAGCCAGCGCTCCCTGTCAAAATTAACGATTATAAGTCTGGCACTAATCAAAAGTCGTAATTTAAAGCGTGCAATTTCCCTTGTTTTATTCTTTGGAATCTGGCAGCTTTTGTGCGTCACTCAGTTCAATTTCTTCATCAATTTTACCTTTTTACCCTCTCCAGTTGAAGTTTGGAATGCAACGGTTGAATTCTTTTCTGGCAATGCTGCTGTGCATATTACTGCCAGTATTCAACGAGTTTTATTAGGATTTGGGATTGCGGCTATTCTGGGCGTTAGCTTGGGCATCTTGATTGGCTGGTTTCGCCAAATTGAAGATTTGGTTTTTATTCCCTTGGAGTTGCTTAGACCAATTCCTGCCGTTGCATGGATACCGCTTGCAATTCTGATGTTTCCCAATGCAGAGTCAGGCATGGTGTACATCACCTTTCTGGGCGCATTCTTCCCAATCTTGATCAGCACAATTCGGGGAGTGGAAAGCACGGATATAGTTTTGCTGCGGGTAGGACAGTGTTTGGGGGCTAAACAGTTGCAAATTCTTAAAGATATTGTAGTGCCAGGAGCGATGCCTAACATTGCCAGTGGTTTAGTTATTGGTATGGGGAATGCCTGGTTTTGTCTGGTAACAGCCGAAATTCTAGCGGGTCGGTTTGGGGTAGGTTATATAACCTGGGAATCTTATGTGACATCGAATTATCCACCAATCGTGATGGGAATGCTGCTGATTGGTTTGATGGGTTTGGTAAGCACACTGATTGTGGATCTCTTGACGAAGTTGTTGATGCCTTGGCGAGTAACGAAAAAGCAGGGTGTTTAGTTGTACACCTATGAAAATGAAGATTTTAATTGCCTATTTTTGGAGGTTTAGAGACTGTGGCAACCCTGGCAGAAAAGGATATTAGCGCCTTGGTGAAAGGGTCAGTTGAGGTTGAAGATTTATCCGTTGTCTTTAAGAGACGAGACCAATATGGGCCTTTACTGGTTCTAGAATCAACAAGCTTTAAGATTAGTCCTGGTGAGTTTGTTTGCTTGTTGGGGCCATCGGGCTGTGGCAAGTCAACGATTCTAAACTTGATTGCTGGTTTTCTGAAGCCAACGAGGGGACAGGTATTGGTAGATGGGCAACCAGTCAAAAAACCTGGAGCCGATCGCGGATTTGTATTTCAGCAATACTCGCTCCTACCTTGGAAAACTACCTTTGAGAACGTGGAATTTGGTTTAAAAATTCGGGGTATTTCCAGAGTAGAACGGACTGAATTGGTAAATGATTACTTAAACCGAGTTGGGCTATATAAGCATCGTCATTCTTATCCTCATCAGCTATCAGGAGGAATGCAACAACGTGCAAGCATTGTGCGGGCGCTTGTAAATTCACCATCAGTATTGTTGATGGATGAACCGTTTGCAGCATTGGATGCCCAGACTCGGCACATGATGCAGGAGTTGCTGCTGAGTATGTGGAGTGATTTGAAACCCACTGTGATTTTTGTTACTCACGATATTGAAGAAGCCATCTTTTTGAGCGATCGCATCCTGGTGATGGGCGTTCGTCCAGGGCGTATCAAAGAAACAGTTACAGTAAATATTGAGCGACCCCGCCATATAGATACGATACTTTCACCAAATTTTGTAAATCTTAATCGGCAAGTCTTTGAATTAATTCGTGAAGAAACTCTCAAGAGTATGGATTTGGGTTGATTGAAGCGAACTGTATTAGTAGTTTCACCAACCGCTTAACTCTTGAGATTGATAGAGAAATTCTGTTTGAATCCAGCGATCGAGGTTAATTGTCTCTAGTGCTTCATTTCCCGGAATTAGACTGAGTTGAGCAATATGTTGGGCAATCCAGTCGGGACGAATCGTCATCTCGCAGAAAAAGCGCCTTGGCTGATGCTGGTTATAGACATTGCTGAGAATTTGGGAGACGATTTCGGCATCAAGGGTTGTCCACTGGCTGATCAAAGAGAGAGCAGAGGGTGTAATAGTGTACCAATATTGGGCTGCGCTTAAGGCTTTCAGGTAAGCGATTACAACTTCTGGATACTGTTCTGCTAACTTTGCACTCACCACTACACCATGAAAGGCAGGTAACATATTCAAGTTGTCGCCTTGCAAATAACGAAACTTCCCTTGACGATAGGCGATATCGTGAAAGGGAGCAAAGTGGGCGTATCCATCTGCCTGAATTGGATAGCCAAAGGGCTGAGTAATGTTAGAGTTCTCTAGGGAAGCAAGCCTAACCTCGGTGAGTAAGTTAGCAGAATTGAGAGATCGCATTACCATCCCATGTGCAGAAGAACTGAATGGAACAGCGATCACACCTCCTCGCAAGTCTTCGATGCTTTGCAAATTGGACTTGTTTCGTACAATCACAGCATTACATGAACCATCGGGATTCGTTGAAACGAAACTAACTAGGCGCGTCTGTTGACTTTCATTAACGGCATTATTTTGTTGTAATGCACTCAGTAACAAGGGATAATCCCCTAGAACGCCAATATCCAATTGTCCAGAGTGTAACCCCTGAATGATGGGGGCTCCTGTAGAAAAATCACACCACTGGATTTGGTACTGGGTAGAACTGTATCGCCCTTCTCTGGGTAAGAAGTGTTCCAGTAAGCCTAAGCGTTGAATCACTAAGCCTGCCGTTACCGTTGGAATCGTGCTGTTTTGAATACCGATCGCTAAATTAATGGTTTCAGGACGTTGCAAAGGATTGGAACGGATAATTAGACTAGGCGATCGCAAACGTACTGGGGTTGAATGAGGAGAAATAGAGGTTTGCTGTTCCTCCTGACGGTTTTCAACCAGAGCAATAAACTTTTGTATTGGGTTTGAATTGCGCGAGCGTCGATTTTGTGACGCTGAATGTGCGCTTACAGATTCACTTAATCGTTTAGGTAATAGTAGAAAAATATTACCGGACAATGCAAATTCTTGGAGAGGAATTGTAACGAGCATTCCCGATTCACATTCAGATTTAAATTCAAAGTTAGAAGCAAATCCTAAATAGTTACCCTGCATAATGTAGGTTCGCATCAAACTTAGAGTATCAACCGTTTCAAATTTAGAGAACTCTGAAAGACTTATTCCTAATTCAGTTAAGCGAGATTCAAAGACTAAACGGCTAGGAGAGCCAGTATTTAGCATCACCCAAGGTTGTGTTTGTAACTCTTTCAAGCTCAACCAGTTCTGATTTGCTAGAGGGTGATTTGCCATGACGACTAAACAATAGCTAATTGGAGCAATTGGTTTTGCTGAAATTTCAGAAAATTCTTCAAAATTAATATCTGAAATTCCTAAATCAATCTGATTATTGGTAATAGCTCGGTAGAGAAATTCAGCCGAGTCAAATACAACACATTGAGTCTGAATCCCAGGATACTGCTGACGGTACTGGAAGAGGATTTCAGGTAGCCATCCATTGGCGATCGCGGCTGTACAGCCGATTTTTAGATTGCCAAACTTGCCTTTTTTTATTTCTTCGACTTTAGCGAGCAGTTGATTTTCAACTTCAATAAGTCTTGGGCTTTCCTCAAATAAAAAATGCCCCACTTCTGTTAACTGAATTTTACGACCAAGCCGATAAAAAAGCTCAGTTCCTAGCTCGGATTCTAGAGACTTTATTTTGGCGCTGACCGCAGGTTGAGTCAGATTTAGAGCATCAGCAGCTTCAGTAAAGCTGAGATGTCTAGCTACCTCTAAAAATACTTTGACTTGATAAACTTCCATGTTATTTATTACCCTAATTAAGTTTTTTAAAATTAAAGTTTTATCGGTTAATAAAAGTTTTTTATTAAATCATAAAAAATGTGAATGACTAAATGCAAGAATTGCTGCAAAAAGAGCTTGTTAATTTTGATTTACTTTTTTAAGATTAAGGAATCAAAGAAAAGTTTTAAGTGATTTTTTAGGACAAATTTCTTAAGGTTTTGACAAATTAAGAGGAGTTCTGAAGTGGATACTCAATGGATGAAGACCGATGTTTTAGTCATCGGTGGTGGTACTGCTGGAACAATGGCAGCTATCAAGGCAAAACAGGCAAATCCTGATGGAGAAGTGCTGATTTTAGAAAAAGCGAATATCCGCCGCAGTGGGGCGATCGCAATGGGTATGGATGGTGTCAATACAGCCGTCATTCCTGGTAATTCTACCCCAGAGCAATATGTTCGTGAAATTACGATTTCCAATGATGGCATTTTGAATCAAAAAGCGGTCTATCAAACTGGGAAACTTGGCTTTGAAGTCATTCAAGAACTGGAAAGCTGGGGCGTAAAGTTCCAAAAAGATACGCAAGGGAATTATGACTTAAAACAAGTGCATCGCGTAGGCAAATACGTACTACCGATGCCAGAAGGAAAAGATCTAAAACAAATTTTGACCCGACAGGTAAAGCGCCACAAAGCAAAAGTCACGAATCGGGTAATGGCGACTCGCATTCTAGTCAGGAATGGACGCGCCATTGGAGCGGTAGGGTTTGACGTGCGAAACGGCGATTTTGTGGTGATTCAGGCAAAAGCAGTCGTTTTGTGTACAGGAGCCTGTGGACGATTAGGTTTACCTGCCTCTGGCTATCTTTACGGCACCTACGAAAACCCCACGAATGCTGGCGATGGCTATTCAATGGCGTATCACGCAGGCGCAGAACTCACTAATATTGAGTGTTTTCAAATTAACCCTCTGATGAAGGATTATAACGGCCCCGCCTGCGCCTATGTCGCCAGTCCGTTTGGAGCTTACACCGCCAATGCTGAAGGACACCGCTTTATCAGTTGCGACTACTGGAGCGGTCAGATGATGCTGGAAATCTGGAAGGAGTTGAACTCTGGTAAAGGCCCGGTTCAACTGAAGATGACCCACTTAGATGAAGACACTATTTCAGAAATTGAGTCGATTTTGTGGTCGAATGAACGACCCAGCCGAGGAAGATTCCATGAAGGTAGAGGCGAAAATTACCGCACGAATGGCGTGGAGATGAATATCTCAGAAATCGGTTTATGTAGCGGTCATAGTGCTTCTGGAGTCTGGGTCAACGAGAAAGCGGAGACGACTGTCCCAGGATTATATGCAGCAGGAGATATGGCGAGTGTCCCGCACAATTACATGATTGGGGCGTTTGTATTTGGTCGCTTGGCGGGTATAAATGCGGTGGATTACATTGAAGGATTAGATCATCTTGAACCCGATCCTGACGTTTTAGAGGTAGAAAAACAACGAATTTATGCTCCGTTGAACAACCCGAATGGTGTACCGCACACGCAGGTAGAGTATAAATTACGACGATTGGTCAATGACTACTTACAGCCGCCCAAAGTAGACCACAAGATGGAAATTGGCTTGAGAAACTTTGTGCGTTATCACGAAAGCTTAGAAATGATGGGCGCACGCGATCCACATGAACTGATGCGCTGCATGGAGGTTCACTTTATTCGCGATTGTGCTGAGATGGCAGCACGCGCCTCACTGTATCGTCGGGAAAGCCGTTGGGGACTGTACCATTACCGCCTGGATTACCCCGAAAAGAACAATGAAGAATGGTTCTGCCACGTCAATCTTAAGAAAGAAGAGTCAGGTGAGATGGTTTTGTTCAAGCGTCCGGTTGAACCTTATGTTGTGGACGTTGATATTGAACGAGAAGTTTATGATGTGGCGGTGCGTTAAGTTTATTGATTTTTAACAATTAGAGAGACAGTTATGGCTTTAACAACGCAACGAGTTGACGTACCCGTAATCGTTGATGAATCGAAATGCTTAGAAAAGTGTACCGCTTGCATTGAAGTATGTCCGCTAGATGTGTTAGCGAAGAACCCAGAAACAGGCAAAGCCTACATGAAGTACGACGAGTGCTGGTTTTGCTTGCCTTGTGAGAAAGAGTGTCCCACCAACGCGATTACGGTTCAAATTCCCTTTTTGTTGCGATAGAGGAGTAATAATGCCTGCTGATACTGAATTGAACGAATGGTTGGAAATGCTGCGATCGCCCGATGTTAGCGATCGCCTAGTTGCCATCAAAATGCTGCAACATTTGGGTGATGAAGATGCTCTGGAACCCTTGATTGCAGCTTTGCAAGATGAGAGTAGTGCTGTGCAAAAGCTAGCGGTGACTGCACTGTGGGAGCTAGCAAATCCCAAGGCGGTTCCAGCTTTAGTAGAATGTTTGGCTTCAACTGATGAAGAGATTCGGGAAGAAGCACTATCTGCCTTGGGCGAATTAGTCACCCCCGATCATTTGTTGCTGCTGCTAGATGCCCTACATCGAGATGATGCAAATATGCAACTGAATGTGTTGATTCTGTTGCGGAAGATTCACGATGCTCAGTCTTTGCCCTACGTGCTGCCGTTCTTTGAGTCGGAAAATGCTCAATTACGGGAAGCAGCAGTGACAACGCTACGCTATCTCAATCAGGTGGAACGTTGTCAAGAAGCGATCGCCTTAATGTCCGATCCAGATGAGAACGTGCGGCGTTCTGCTGCCCTGACGTTAGGACATTTAGCAGATGCAGAAGTGGTTCCCAGCCTGTGTCAAGCACTCACTACCGATGCGGATTGGCAGGTGCGGCGTAATGCGGCGAAATCCTTGGCACTCCATGCTGATTCTGCGGCAGTTCCATCCTTAGAAACGGCTTTGGCAGATGAGCATTGGCAGGTGCGGAAGTTTGCGCTTCAGGCTTTGCAGAAAACACCTGCTGACCAAACCTTACCTGCTTTAGTTAAAGCGTTGGCAGACGAGTACTCGGATGTGCGTCGAGATGCTGCGATCGCACTTGGTATCCTGAAGAACCCAATGGCTCTAAATGCACTCCAGCAATCCCTAGACGATCCAGACAAAGACGTGTGTATTTACGCACAACGAGCGATTCAGAATATCCAAGAGTTTACGCCAGAGACATCCCATGCCTAGCCATCAATCTCCCTTTCGGCAAACTCATTCAATAGAGGAAATTGCCACTCCTGATCCGGTGAATGAATCTCGGCAACGAGAAGTTGTCCAGCGTCTCAAGCAAGTGATTGAACCCATCCTCAAAAACGACATTGTTAGCTTAGGAATGGTACGAAATCTGCGGGTTGTGGATGACTATATTTATCTACGGCTTTATGTTGGTAAACATCAGCATCAGTTGCAAGCAAACATTCAATCGGCACTTTCGCTCGTAACTTGGTGTAAAAAAACTTATATCCAACTCTGCACCATTCCTGGTGTTAGAACGACGTTGGCAATTTCCAGTGGCAAGGGAGGTGTAGGCAAATCCACAACATCGGTTAATTTAGCCGCTGCTTTGAGTTTGCAAGGGGCGAAGGTGGGTCTACTTGATGCTGATGTCTATGGCCCCAACGTTCCCCAAATGTTGGGATTGGGACAAGCAGATGTCAAGGTTATTGATACACCCGACGGTCAAAAGTTTCTTCCCCTAGAAGCCCACGGGATCAAAGTCATGTCAGTAGGACTGCTGGCAGAACCCGATCATCCCCTAGCTTGGCGAGGGCCTGTCTTACACAAAATTGTGACTCAGTTCATTCACGAGGTGGAATGGGGAGAATTGGATTATCTGCTCATTGATTTGCCTCCTGGTACAGGCGATGCTCAAATCACGATTGTGCAAGAAAGTCCGATTTGTGGGGTAATTTTGGTGACGACTCCCCAACAAGTCGCTGTTTCCGATGTGCGTCGCAGTGTACATATGTTTCGTAGTGTCGGCATTCCTGTGCTTGGCATTATTGAGAACATGAGCTATTTGATCTGCGGTCACTGTGGCGATCGCACCCCGATTTTTGGTAGTGGTGGAGGTCAGCAGCTATCGACAGAACTCCATGCCCCTTTGCTGGGACAGGTTCCCATTGATCCTAGTATTTGTATGGGGGGGGACACAGGAACGCCCTTGACTCTAGCTCATCCAGACTCCACAGTGGGGCAGGTATTTGTACAAATAGCTGGGGCGATCAACACGACTTTTCGTCTCTCTGGAGTTTTAACTACCGTTAATGGACAAGCCGTGTTCCCAGGAATACCTGCTACCCGTTGAAGTGAAGCAACTCAATTGTTGCCACCCTAACTGATCACAAAAATATCTGAGAAGGAGATCGCCGCTTTATTGGACAAAGTAGCGATTTGTACGGCACTGCCAGAACCATTGCCATCGGCATCGAAAAACAGAACGCCATTGGTATTATTGTAAATAAAGCGTTGGCTGGCAGTTGTGGCAGAAATCGCACCCGCACCGACGCGCAGTTGTTCGGCACTAATTGCGCTATCAGTAATGAACCCACCGCCAAAACCAGTAGCCGAAAAGTAAAGGGTATCGTCAACCACGGAAAAATCGGTAATTTTATCGATACCGTGATTGGGATTATTTAAGTAAAAGTGATCGGCATCTGCATTTCCCGTAAGAATATCATTGCCGAAATTGCCCACTAAAATGTCCTGACCCGACCCACCAAGTAGGAGATCGTTACCGTTACCACCAGTCAGGGTATCGTTACCATTTCCTCCATTTAAAGTATCTAGCCCGTCTCCACCAGAAAGATAATTATTGGCAGCACTACCCGTTATCGAGTTATTGAGACTATTGCCAGTACCTTCAATAGCCGCGCTAGTCGTTAAGGTTAGGTTCTCTAAATTATTCCCTAAAGTCCAGCTAATTGCGGATTTGACGGTATCCGTACCAGCATCAAGTATTTCTAAAATGAGATCGCCTGCACTGTCGATCATATAAGTGTCGTTACCGACTCCGCCTTCTAGCTGATCGTCGCCAATACCACCATTAAGGGTGTCATTGCCATCGTTCCCGGTCAGGATATTATCGGCACTATTACCTGTGATGTTGTTGTTAAGTGCGTTGCCTGTACCATTGATTTCCACGTTACTGGTCAGAGTGAGGCTTTCAAAGTTATCTCCTAAAATCCAGCTAATTACGGTTTTGACGGTATCGGTGCCAGCCGCAGCATCTTCTTCAAGAGTATCGCTAGCACTATCAACAATATAAATATCGTTGCCGATGCCACCCTTAATAGTGTCGTCACCAACACCGCCGTCGAGGAGGTCATTACCAGATCCACCTTCAAGGATGTCATTGCCGCCAAGTCCTTTGAGCGCATCGTTACCATCTTCTCCTGTTAATAAATTATTTGCAGTATTTCCGGTAATCGTATTGTTGGAGCCATTACCAATGCCAATAATGGCACTCTCACTGCTGAGGGTTAAGTTATCTACGTTATCTGCCAAAGTCCAGTTAATTACGGTTTTGACGGTATCGATGCCAGCATTGACGGCTTCGATTGTGGTGTCACCAGCACTATCGACGATGTAGGTGTCGTTTCCATCACCACCTGTCATGCTGTCATCCCCAACGCCACCGTCTAGGGCATCGTTGCCTGCTCCACCAGATAAAATGTTATCGACACTGTTACCAGCGATCGTGTTATTGAGGGAGTTCCCCGTACCTGCGATTGCATCAGTGATAAGAATTAAGTTCTCTACATTGTCAGCTAAAGAAAAGCTAACGCTTGAATTAACGATATCTGTACCAGCATTGAGGTCTTCCCAAATCGTATCGAGTTGGCTATCGACGGTATAAGTGTCATTGCCTAATCCACCCGTTAAAGAATCGTCCCCAGTGCCACCGTCGAGGCGATCGTTGCCATCCGCACCATCAAGAGTGTCTTTGCCTGCATCTCCATTGAGGATGTCGTTGCCATTGCCACCAGACAAAATGTTATCGGCACTATTACCTGTGATGGTGTTATTCAGGGCGTTTCCAGTGCCGAAGAGCGCAGTATTGTCAGTGAGGATTAAGTTCTCTACGTTGTCAGCTAAAGTCCAGTTAATAGTGGATTTGACAGTATCAGTTCCAGCATAGATTGCTTCATTAGTAGTATCACTGCTGCTGTCAACAAGGTAGATATCATTACCTGTGCCACCTGTAAGGGTGTCATCACCCGCACCCCCATCAAGAGTGTCGTTGCCTATACCGCCATTTAAGATATCGTTGCCAGCCAAACCGTTGAGGCTGTCGTTGCCATTGCCACCATTGAGAGTGTCGTCATAATTAGTACCGATGAGGGTGTCGTTACCAGAAGTGCCATTTTTGTTCACGCCGTCATTGTCGATCGCGGTGAGTATGGCTGTGTTTTGCGTTCCAATAGCAGCGCCACCTGTTGTTGACGCGATCGTCAGATTTAGCGTCTCGTCGCTTTCTGCAAGCGTATCGTCGATGATCGGGACAAGAATAGTTTTATTAATTTCTCCATCTGCAAATTGGATTTCAATAGGGGTGTTGTAATAGTCAGCACCAGATGTAGCAGTGCCGTCAGTGAGATTAATTGTGGCGCTGACTTGACCATTATTACCGCCTGTACGGTTGACCTGGACTGCAACTATGGGTGTGCCATCTTCCTTAAGACTGAATTGGGCAGCACTGAAAGATAGAATACCTGGCTGGCGAGAACCAAAGTCCACATCTGCCACAATTTGATTGGGGTTGACGGTGACGGTGTGAGCGAAGGGAACGGAAGCTGGGGTTGGGGTAGAAGTGTTGCCACCCGTACTGTCATCAGGGTTAGGGGTAGCCGGATCTGAAACAGTACTCTTGAGCGCCAAGATGCCTTCTGCTAAGGCAAACATATCAACGCGCGGGAAATTTATTCCAGTATTTCTTACGTTGTCGTTTTCGTCGTCGCCATCTTTAATGACAACGCCCGTCGTAGACAGCAAGTTGTCAAATTCTGCAACTGTGAGGCGGCGATCTAATTGTTGAACGGCTAACTGTTGCGCGAGAACAGCAACGCCTGTAACCCAAGGGGCAGCTTGGCTAGTACCGTTGAGAGTGACGGTTCCGCCCGTGGCGTTGGCGGCAGTGATGGCAGCACCAGGGGCAAAGATATCGGTTAAAGTCGCATGACGTTGGGAGAAACTGGTAATGCGATCGCTACCAGTTGTGTAATCTGTTGCGCCACCACTAAATTTAATTGAACCGCCGCTATTTCCACTCCAAACAGCACCAACGGCGATCGCGTTGGGGTCGGCAGCAGGATAAGCAACGCCAGGGTTACTGGCGAATTGGTAGAAGCTGTTACCTGCGGCGGCAACAGGAATGATATTCAGGGCAGATAAGGCGGCGAGTTCGTCTCCAATGCCGTAGTGTACACCTGCGCTTTGCCAGTTTTGAGAGTCGCCGAGAGACATATTTACGCTGGCAATGTTGTATTGTTCTGCGTTAGCTACAACCCATTGCAGTGCTTTTTCTAGGTAAGCAAATTTACCACTGCCATTGTTAGAAAATACTTTCAGGGCAATCAGATTAGCATCTGTTGCAGTGGAAGCGACAATGCTGGAAACGTGGGAACCATGATTATTAACATCACTGGCATTAGTATCGTTATCTGCAAAGTCGTATTGGTAAACAATGCGATCGCTAATACTATTTCCGTCTGCATCTGTACCAAAAAAGGAACCGTTTAAGTCGATGCCTGTATCAATAATTACACTTGTAAAGCCTTGACCATTAATGCCTGCAAAACGGCTATCGGCTTTAAAGGCATCAAGTTTAATTAGGGAAGTAGCTAAGTCCAGGGAGGGCGTAGACGGTTGAGTTGTTGATTCAGTAGCAATGCTGTCGCTGGGGCTATATAGAGAAATCTCGGATTCTGTCGTAGTGATGGCAGAAATTACAGCAGCAGGATTTATACCTGGGAAGGTTTGCTGCCATCCAGGTTGAATAACTTGACCGACAGTATAGGTTCCGGGGTTGACTTCGCTAAAAACGTAAGTGCCGTCAGCCGCAGTTACGGTAGAAGTTTCGCCACTGTCTAATTGACCGTTATTATTCCCATCTAGATAAATTGTCCAACCTGCTAAACCAAATTCTCCAGCATCAATAACGCCATCCGCGTCGATGTCGCGCCAAGCTGTACCTTTGATTTGACCGTCGTTGTCTTGGATATTGAAGTTAAAGGTGGTTTCACCAACGTTACCGCCTGCACCATCACTAACGGTGAACTTAAAGTTATCAGTTGTGGTTTCGCTGCCGTTATGAGAGTAAGTTAGAAGGTTGTTATCAATGTCAGCTTGGGTGAAGGTAGTATTAAGAGCGATCGCAGCATTATTGAGCAACAGAGTTCCGTTAGTTGGCAAGGCTGTTACTGAATAAGTGAGTTGTCCTGTCGTATTATCTGCGTCTGCTACTTGCAGTAAAGTTTTACCGATAGTTGCAGAAGCGTTTTCATCTAACGTGATACCTGCATTAACTGCTAAAACTGGTGCATCATTAACTGGCGTGACAGTAATATTAAATACAGTATTAGAAATAGCTCCGTCTACACCATCGCTGACAGTAAAGCTAAAGTTATCGGTTGTAGTTTCGCTGCCATTATGAGCGTAAGTAAGTAAATTGTTGTTAATGTCAGCTTGAGTAAAGGTGCTATTGATGCTTAAAGCTGTACCGTCAAGTTTAAGAATGCCATTGTCGGGCAAGTCAGCAAGGGTATAGGTAACTTGTTCGGGAGTATTATCCGGGTCTGTTACTTGTAGTTGAGTGTTAGCGATAATTTGTGTTGCTTGTTCATCTACAGTCAAACCTGTATTAGTTGCGATCGCTGGTGGAGCATTACCACCCGCAATCTTTGTAGATGCTTGAGCTTGTGTGGGGATTTCTTGAGTATTGCCTGCGTTATCGGTAGCTACGACATAGAAGGCATAAGTATGTCCGGGAGTACCTGTATAAGTTGCTTCCGTGAGAGTAGTTTCTTCTAGCCAAGAGGTAAATTCACTGCCGTTATCGGAAACATAAATAGTGTAGCTGGCGATCGCCGATCCGACATCAGTTCCCGACCAATTAACTATAAACTCTGGTAATTCTGTGACTTCAGCTAATTGCTGAACTTGACTAACAGGTTTACTGACATCCAGGGTGTTAAAAATCGGTGGCGTATTAATGGGTTCTTCTGTATCGAAGATAATTTTTGCTTCAGCATCAATGACATCTCCAGTTTGAGCAGTACGTTTGCCTCGAATGCTGTAAGAAACAAAGCCTTCTCCCGCGCCACTTTCATTATTAGTTGGCAAGAAACCGAGTTGTGCATCTATCGGCGCTTCTCCTGTCGCTGGGTCAATAGTGCTGATGCGCCAAGTAGCTAGACCTGTAGTGACATCAATAGTTGCTGAAACATCGACATAAAAGCCTTTAGTTGCCGTGAGGTCAATACGGTTAGTGTAGAAAGCCTGATTTCCTGCTAACTCATACACTCCATCGCTCCAACCAAAATCATCAACTCGGAACGTGCGCCAATCTAAGTCGGCATCAAGTTGTTGAGCGATCACCACTTCTTGAGCGGGAGCCGAAGCATCTGCGGCATTCTCAAAGCGAATGGTGTAACGGAAGGGTTCGTCTCGATCTATCCAGCGTTGTTCGCCAAAACCTTCCGGCCCCAGGATATCGTTAGGGTCGCGAGGACGACGTACTGGAGGTTCGTAATCATCATCGTCATCATCGTCGTCATCGTCATCATCGTCATCGCATTCTGGATCGTCTTCTTCGCACTCGCAGCACTCTTCTGGGGGTGATGGTAAGGAAATACCTAATGCTTCGATGTCTCCATTTTCTAAGCTCTGGATACTACCCTCTTCTATAGCGGCAAGTTCAGCACTAAATAAAGATGGAGTAGACCAACCATTATTAAACAAACTATAAAAGAGGCTACTTTCAGTAATTTCTGGGTCTGAGTTAATGTCTTGAGTCCAGAACAAACTGGTTTGACCATTAATTTGACTGAGTGCAGCTTCTCCAATAATGTCACCAGTTACTACTAATGTCGGTGTTGACCAAGTTGCACCATTCCAGAAGGTAGTCATCAGTTTTTCTGCACTACCTTCAGATTTATTCACCCAAGACAGCACTAATTCTCCAGTTGCAGCTTTGCCTAAAACTGGCTTGCTATCTGTACCATCTAGAGCGATGTCAGTTTGGGGAGCAGACCAAACTCCATTTTGGCGAACTGAATAGAATACATCTCCTCCGCTTGCCACACTTGTATAGTAATCTGCGGCTGAGGTAGAAGAGGTAATCGTACTTGAGTCAGTTGCTGTCCAGATAGCCAATGGGTTGCCATTACTGTCAAACATCAGTTCAACATCGGTGGTATAACCCAAAGTATTAGGTAGCAGAATCGGGGAACTCCAACTACTACCATTAAAGTTAGCGATCGCTATTTCACTGCCTTCTTGACCACCGCTAGGATTGACAGATTTTGCCCAAGCCATCAGAATTTCGTCATTGGAACCGATAGCAGTTGCGACATGGCGATCGTCATAGAGATCGCTCGATACAGTGCTGAGAACGCTGTCAGTTCCATAGACATTGCCAGTTCCAGTTGCTAATTCAGGCGCATAAGTAATAGTTACGCCTTCTGGCAGTGTCAATGAACTATCTAATGCCGATAAGTTAGCTAGGCTACTGCCACCAAAGTCATCTTTTGTCCAGGTTTTTTGCCAACCAAAAAGTCTTGTACCAACAACCGCTTCTAAACTTAATTGGAAGGCAAGTTCGCTTAATGCCACTTCGGGAATTACTTTAACTTTGACCGAGCCAATACCAGAAACTTTACCTTCTGCTATCCCATCAAGTACAGAAACTTTGCCATAAGGGCCTAACCCTGCTGAAATACTAACGTCGCCTCCTGTGGGCCAAGATGGAAAGTCAGCAGTATTATCCCACTCAGCAGTTCCAGAAAGACCGCCTTGAACAGTAAGTCCTATTTCGGCTTCAAAGACTTTATTGAAGAAAAAGCCATCACCTGGTACAGTAAAAATCCACCCTGGAATATCTCCGGTGATTTGTCCTTGGAACGTTAGACCAGCTTTACTAAATTCATAGGCGCAAGTTTCTTTGTTAGCTTGCCATTCAGCTTGACCACTAGCAGATGCGGCTCCTCGAACTCGCTCAAAAAGTTCGACACTTCCCTCAATCTGACCACCTAAAACTGCTTTACAATCGAGTCCACCTGTCAATTGTCCTTTGAGTTCTATGCCACTCTTGCCACCAATAATGGGAATAGCTTTGGGAATTGAACCTTCTTTTTTGATGCCAATAGATATGGCATAAGATGTATTGGCAAGAGGTGCTATCTCTGTTGCTGAGACAATCGGGTTTTGCCAAGTGAGAGTGGAATTGTTAACTGTGAGTAACTGATAGTAAAGATCGGTATCGTCTTGAATGTTATAGTCCGAGCGTTCATAGACAACTAATGCCTGTCCTACGTTATTAATTAAAACGGTTGGGTGATTGTCGTAAATACTATTGCTGGTTAGTTGTTCGCCTTCAGACCACTCGAAACCACTGCCTGTTTTGGCGCGACCAATGGAGTAGTAAACCTCTGATTCATTGCCTTTACCGACTCGCCAAGTCGCAATTAAGCCTGCACTAGAGCCATCAATTAAATTATTGGCTGCTTTAATGCTGACATCATCTCCCCTAACATCAGGAATGGGAGCCGCTTCTATCCAGTTAGTACCGTTGAAGTAGGAGTGCCAAATTTCTCCATTGCGGTTCCATACCATGTGTGATGTTCCCGCCCCATCCACAACGAGAGACGCATTTGATTCATCAATATGCGGTGGCGTTAAAGTTTCTCCATAAACTTGCACATTGGTCAAATCAACCGTGTTAGTTACGGTATAAGTAGGGGAATTTGTATCAACTGTGCCGTCGCGATCCATATCAAAACTGCGATCGCCCAAGGCTAGTTCATAGTTACCTGCTTCTAAGGAAAGAATCGTAAAGTTACCTTGAGCATCGGTGACGGTTGTTCCACCTAAACGACGTTCCCCATTCTGAAGCTCGTATGCCCCAATTTCTACATTAGCCAAGGGATTTCCCGTAGCCGCATCTAAAAGCTGACCTGATAGAGCAGAAGTTGGTCGATAATCAGGATTGACCGCATACATCTGTGTAAACAGTTGCCGCACGTCATAGATTGGCTCTCCTGTACCTGAGAGTTGCTCAGACATATCGTTGATCATGCGGACATAACTGCCATAAGTCTGTACTTGCGGCACAATTTTAGAGATAAACCCATCCCATTGAGCTTCGGTAAGTCCCGTCGGACGAATTGAAGCTTCTAAGTCATCCCAGTTGATTGCTGTAGTATTTTCAGCCGAGTAGGTGTTAACTCGGAAATTAATCGGGTCAGTGGAACTGTTGAAATAAACGGGAATGGTGTTTTGGTCGCCTGGACGCAGAATATTCGCTGGCCCTTCAAAGCTAGTCCCCAATAACTGTAAAGGTGCGCCTGTTTGCAGACTAGCTAGTTTTGTGCCAAAGCTGGTATTAGTAGCACTTTCCACCACTAACAAAGGTGCGATCGCATCGGTATCGCCACTGTTAGCATAATTAACATTAAAGATATAGTTGCGATTGGGGCGAACTTCTTCCGCACCACTGATGTTAGAGGAAAGGTCGAATCCGGCAGCAGTTTCTACGGTGACAGCATCATCTAAGTTAGTTGTTGCACCATTGCCTTTTACAGCTTGGAGATCGTAAAGACCGAGATCTTCATTAAATAGATCAAAAGTTACATAAGCCGTCGTGGAATCTTCAAGATATACTTGTTCTGCGGCGATCGCGCTACCGTCAGCAGCAATTAGTTGGAAGCTTGTATCTTCAGAGAATTGTGCGCCTTTAATTTCTAAAGTAGCTTCTCCATCATTACCAATGCGATCGCTCTTTACGTCCAAAACTGAGAAGGGAATTTCTTCTGCAACTATTTCATAAGTGGGTGTCCCTGCAACTGTATCTCCATATCCCAGCACATAATAAGTGCCAGTTTGACTAATCGGTAATATGATTTCTGGATCTGTATTGAAAGGTTCTGCGGTAGTAAAGTCAAACTGCCCTCTAGTCGGCATTTCGCCATAACGAACAAACAGTTCATTAATACCTTCCTCTGAGGCGCTGTCTAACTTCAACCGGATCGCTTGTCCTGCGGTGGCATCAAAGCGATAGTAAACAGATTGTCCCTGACTTAAGGTGGCAGTATCCGGTGTTGCCAGAGTTAATTGTTCAACATCGATCGCAACTTGGTTGGCAGCAATTCCATTATTATTGCTTTCATTAACTTCAGGTACTTGGTTGCGAATATCGCTACGGATGATGACGTTGTAGTTACCAGAAGTGATACCAGGTAAAACTGCATTCAATACACCTGTGTAGCTACTTCCACTCGTAACATCTCCAGAGTGTAAAACTTGCCCAATGAAAGTATCATTAATATCCCACTGGTTATCCTCAGAAATATAAATAGAGTCATACCAACTTCCCAAAGCGGCATCTGTGCCTTGGTTTTGTACAGTATAGGAAATGTTAATCGCTTGTCCTGGTATGCCATTTGTGGGTACGGTGACATTAGTAACCACAAGATCTGACGGCGGCGGTAAAATGACTTCCATTGAGAAGCCATCATAATTAGTATTATTAGATTCACCTGTGCGTTCATAAATATTATTTCCCGCATCCGCAACGCCGAAGACATAAAAGCGCCCTGCTAAACCGCGAGGAACCGTAAAGGATTGCGTTGAGGTGTAAGTTTGTCCCCCATTAAGTTCTGCGTGATATTGAGAACCCACATAAATATCGCTGCTGCGGTCTAATATTTGGTCGCGGGAGAGGTAGAAGGCATCATACCAATTGCGGTTTCCGGTATTTGCGCCATTATTGGCAACTGTCCAAGTGAGGCTAAAAGGTTGACCCGCGATCGCATTTTCTGGAGCATTAATAGATTGAATAGTTAAATCTGGTACAGGACTTAGACTAATCTGAGTTGCATTACCAGCTACTTCGTCATTGTTGCTTTCTCCTACACCTTCAATGACTTGATTACTGCTATCCGTCCGCACGATAACGTTATATTCTCCATTCAGGTCAATCGGTAAAGTAAATGTTTCACTGCCACTATATTGACCAGAAGGATCTAAAGCGCCCGCACGATAAAATGAGCCAAGTTTAATATCGTTATTGCTAATCGTACTATCAGTAGATAGATAAATTTCATCGTACCAATAGTTACTATTAGTGCGATTTGTTCCTAAATTTTGAACTGTCCAATTAACTGTAAAGGCTGTACCAGATTGTGCTGTTGTTGGAGCAGTAACTTGGGTTACCTGTAATTCTGGAGTCTGTCGAGTAACGGTGACGGGCAATGCCACAGAAGCATTGTTGTTTTCATTGCTTGCTTCATAAACATTATTGTTAGTATCAGTTACAACAAATAACTGATAGTTTCCTGCTAAACTAAAGGGAATTGTAATTAATTCATTGCGGCTATAAGATGCTCCGGCATTTAATAATCCAGTGCGATTAAATTCTGCGATCGCTAAGTCATCGGCATCGCCTAAAATGCCATCTGTCGAGGCAATTATTCTATCTGTCCAACTATTAACAATGGTATCCCCGATACCTTGATTTTCAACTGTCCACTGCACTTTTATACTTTTACCCGCTTCCGCGATAACGGGAGCAACAGCACTCTTAACAACTAAATTTGCAGGTTGAGAGACAATTTCTACTTGGTTTGAATTATTTATTGTGTTGTTAGTATTATTTAGTTCAAAAACTTGGTCGTCACTATCTGTAGTAACAAAAACGTAGTAATTTCCTGTTAGCGTGTTATCTAAGGTAAAAGTGGCAGAACCATCATAGCTGGCTTTATTTGGATCATTTGGATCTAAAACTCCATAGTGAGTCAGATTACCCAAACGAATATCTGTACTACTATTAAATTGATTATCAAGAGATAGATAAAATGTATCTGTCCAAGCAGGATTTGGGGTGATTGATGCGCCAAAGTTAGTGACACGATAGTTGATGGTTAAATTACTACCAGCACGCGCATTATTGGGTATGGTTACGGATTCAACTTCTAAGTCAGGGGGTGGGGTTAAAGTAATATTGGTAGCTGTGGTGTCGTAGCTGACGTTATTACCTTCAAATGTATGTTCGTAAACTTGATTGTAATGATCGGTTCTGACAAAAAAGTAGTAATTTCCGCTTACTCCTACAGGTAATTCAACTGTTGCTGATGCGTTATAGCTATCATTAGCATTAACAGTACCACTGTGGTAAACCTCTTTTAAAAAGCGATCGCTCTCATCTAAAGTTTCATCTTCTGACATGAAGATGCGATCGTACCAATTTGACTCTAAAGTGCGCCCTGTTCCTTCATTGGTTACAGTCCAACTGAGATTCATTGCTTGCCCAGAAAATGCCCCCGCAGGTGCATTAACGGTTGTTACCTGTAAGTCTGGTGGTGGCGTTAAATCAACATCGGTGGGGCCACCAAAACCAAAGTTATCCCCCTCATTACTAAGTTCGTTGACGTAGTTATATGTGTCAGTTTTAACTAAGAAATAATAGTTAGAATCAATTCCTCGTGGTAGCGTTACCGTGAGGCTGTTATTGTAAGTATCATTAGCATTCAGGTAACTGGGATTAGCAGCAGTTCCTAAATATACATCCGTATCGTCAATCGTTGTATCGAGAGATAAATAGACGGCATCATACCAAACAGGTGCGCTAGTTGCTCCATTACCAGTATTTTTAACTGTCCAGTTAATGACTGTTTCTTGACTAGAAAAAGCTGTTGCGGGCGTGGTAACGTTAGTTACTTGGAGATTAGGAATTGGTGCTAATTGAACCTGAATAATTTGGTCATCAACAGCCGTATTATTAGATTCGTTTTGCGTTCCTTCAGGTAAATGGTTCCAATAATCTGTAACGACTTTGACGCGATAATTGCCGTTAAATTCTAGGGGAACGTTAATTGATTGCGTGCGCTCAACAGAAGTACCTGCGGCAATAGTACCGGAGAAATCAAACTGACCGACATAGCGATCGCCTTGTGTATCACTCTGTAGGTAAACAAAATCCGTCCAGTTTCCTGTTGCATTGGCTGCACCTTGGTTACTAACTGTCCAAGAAATATCTATGGGCTGCCCGGAAATAGTTTCCACGGGAGCAGAAATATTGCTAACAACTAAATCAGGTGCATTGAAATTAATCGCAACTGCTTTAACGTTGTTATTCTCATTGGTTTCGCCCTGATTCTTAGAACCATCTGCAACGAATAGCAAATAGCGATCGCCTGTAGCTGTACTTGGTATTGTAATATTTTGGCTAATCTCGTAACTCGCGCCTGCTGCTAAGGGAGTCTGACTAGAAATAGATTCCAAGCTAACAAAAATATCCGAACTATCGAGGGTTTGGTCGTTAGAAATATAAACGTAGTCATACCAATTGGCAGGTGCTTCAGTCGTACTTGAGTTAGTAACTGTCCAAGATACTTCTACATTGCTGCCAAGTGTTGCTGTTGTTGGAGCAGTAGCCGTAGAAACTTGCAAGTCTGGAGCATTTAAAGTAATAGCAACCGCTTTAACGTTGTTATTTTCATTCGTCTCGCCCTGATCGCTATCTCGATCTGTTGCAAATAGCAAATAGCGATCGCCTGGAGTAGTACTGGGGAGAGCCAAATTGCGACTGATGGTATAGCTACCGCCTGCATTTAGAGGAGTCTGGCTAGAAATAGATTCAGAAGTAACGAAAGTATCCGAACTATCTAAGGTTTGGTCGCTAGAGATATAAACATAGTCATACCAATTGCTCGGCGCTATTCCCGTACCTTGATTAGTAACAGTCCAAGTCAGTTCTACCGTACTGCCTAAAACAGCAGTGCTAGGGGCTGTCGCTGTAGAAACAACTAAATCAGCAGCATCAATGCTGATGGGAACTGCTCGGACGTTGTTTGTTTCATCAGTCTCCCCTTGCTGATTGTCGTAGAAGTAAGAAGGATAATTGTCTGCAACGAACAGCAAATAGCGATCGCCTGTAGCGGTACTTGGCAGGGTAATGTTTTGGTTAGCGGTATAGCTAGCTCCAGCAGCTATAGGCGTGTTATTACCAGCCCAGCGATAAGCTACATATTGATCGTTACTATCAAAAGTCTCGTCGCTCGAAATATATATTGAGTCATACCAATCGGCGGCAGCCTCTACTTCACCTTGGTTTTTAATTGTCCAAGAAACATTAACCGTACTGCCGACAGCTACTGATGTAGGTGCAGTAGCATCAGAAACAATTAAATCAGGAGCATTGACAGCGAATGGTATGGCTTTGACATTATTATTTTCGTTAGTTTCTCCTTGATAATTATAACCATCAGCATTAAATAGTAGGAAGTATTGACCAGGTGGTGTGTTAGGAACCGGAATACTTTTGTTGAGAGTATAGCTACCGCCTGCTGCTAACGGAGTTTGAGTGGAGATTGAAAAGGAGCCAGCAAAAGTATCGTTGTAATCAAATATTTCGTCTGTGGAGAGGTAAATAGAATCGTACCAATCAGCAGGTGCAGCTACTTCTCCTTGATTCGTGACAGTCCAAGAAACATCAACAGTGCCGTTAACACTTCCTATTTCGGGTGCTGTAGCATTTGAAACCACTAAATCTGGCGCACTTAAGGAAATTGCTACAGCTTGAAGATTGTCTGTTTCGTTTGTTTCTCCCTGATATTTATAGCTATCTGCCACAAATAGCAAATAGCGGTTGCCTGTGTTTGTTTGCGGAATAGTAATATTTTTATTGATAGTATAATTAGCGCCCGCAGCCAGAGGAGTATTTTGACCAGTCCATTGAGAAGTTACATAAGTATCTGTTTCATCTAAAACTGCGTCATCAGAAATGTAAACTTCGTCATACCAATCTGCTAAAGCTGGTACGCTTCCATTGTTGGTGACTCTCCATGATACCGTTACGGTTTCGTCTAAGATAACTGAAGTTTTTGAGATAGTGGTATTGGAGATAACTAAATTAGGTGCTGCAATATTTATTGCTTTAGCAATAACATTGTCTGTTTCATTTGTTTCTAGTTGGTAGCTATAGCTATCTGTTTTAAACAGCAGATAACCATTTCCTATTGCTTGACTTGGTAAAGAAAAGTTTTGATTTACTGCGTAAGTTTCGTTGGGGTCTAGTGGGAGAGAATATCCATAGGAATTGTGGATATATTGATCGCTCACGAAGATATCGTTAGCATCAAGCGTTTGGTCAGTAGAGAAATAAACGCTGTCATACCAAGAACTAGATTCAGTTGCAATTTGCCCTTGGTTTTGCACTGTCCAAGATAGAGCAATTGTATCTCCAGAATTTGCTGTTGTCGGTGCAGCAGCCTCTGTGACAACTAAATTAGGCGCAGCAATGTCGATCTCTTTAGCTATGACATTATCTGTTTCGTTGGTTTCTCCTTGATAGTTATAGCGGTCTGCTGCAAATAGCAAATAACCGCTTCCCGCTGCTTGGCTTGGTAAGTAAATGTTCTGAGTAACCGTATAATTTTCGTCTGGATCTAACGGCAAAGAATATTCTCCGTTATTGACCCATTCATAACTTATATAAATATCGTTATCATCAAGAACATTGTCAGTAGAGAAATAAACTTCGTCGTACCAGGAGGTAGAATTTGCTACTACTGTTCCTTGGTTTTGCACTGTCCAAGATACGGCAAGTGTATCTCTAATATTTGCTGTTGTCGGTGCTATGGCATTTGTGACAACCAAATTGGGAGCAGCAATGTCAATAGCTTTAGCTATGACATTATCTGTTTCATCGGTTTCTCCTTGGTAGTTATAGCTGTCTGCTGCAAATAGCAAATAACCGCTTCCCGCTACTTGACCTGGTAAGTAAAAGTTCTGAGTAACCGTATAACTTTCGTTAGGGTCTAGGGATAGGTCGTAGTCGCCTGACCAAGCATAAGTGATATAAGTGTCGTTATCATCAAGAATTTCATCAGTAGAGAAATAAACTTCGTCGTACCATTCTGAGGCAGTCTTTACCGTTCCTTGATTTTGTACTGTCCAAGAGATTTCAATTTGACCTCCAGAGATAACTGAAGCAGGTGCAGTGGCATTAGATACAACTAAATTAGGAGCAATTAGAACTTTTGCTGGTGAAAATTCCGATGTATTATTATTAGCGTCTGTAGCTGTAGTGGTAATATCTATATATTGGTCTGCCGATATACTTAACAGCAGGTCAGTAGTAAAACTGGCATCACCATTAGCATCTGTCGTGACATCAGTATAACCAAGATAAATCTCTCCCTCACCATGACCGGATAGGTCACGGCTACTATTAGCAAAAAATTCAACTCGATAGGTACTGCTAGGTTTGCTGTTCAGCGTTCCAACAATATTAACATTACTGTCATTGAGAGAAATTGAAGTTAGAACGGGATAATTTTGTAGTTCATTAGCGCCTATATCCCCATCTTCCGTATCGTTGGCTGTAACTCCATCACCCCAACCATAGCCATCGCCACCCAATTCGATACCGAGATCGTCATTATTGTAAATAGAATTACCAAGAATCGAATTACCTGTACCACTGTTGCTTACTTCTGCTCCGCCAACGCGGTCAACAAATACACCATTATCGTTATTTTCATAAATAGTATTGCCTGTAATTTGGTTATTTGAGCTAAAGACGGTAACTCCACTATCACCATTTAAAGCAATTGTATTGTTGCGAATTTCGGAATTAGAAGCATTTTCCCAGATCGAAACACCATCATCGCTGTTGTAATAAATGGAATTACCCTCAACAATGTGTCCTCCGGCTCCCGCTAAAAATACTCCGGTTCCTCCGTTATAAGCAATAACATTGTTGCGGATCGTGTTATTTGGTGAGTCATAATCGATGTCAATTCCGTTGTTTCCATTACCAATCCAATTTTCACCAGAGATATCGCCATCAAAGTTAGTACCAATATAGTTACCTTCTACTGTGACGTTATGTCCGCGAATGGTTACGCCATTGCTGTAGTTACCAGAAATAACATTACGCGCTGCTTCTGTAGTTCCACCGATAACATCATTTGAGCTAGCAACAATACCTGAACCACCATTACCTACATATGTAGTTCCCGTCGCATCTGTACCGATAAAGTTGCCTTCAATAACATTACCGACTTCATCGCTATGTTCTGAAAAAATGCCATCTCGCTCAAATCCATTAATAACCAATCCCCGAATTGTACTGCCCCCCACAACCAGCCGCAGTCCTGATGCTGCGGTAGTATTGCTACCATTTAATTCAATTAAAGGGCTACCTGCATATCCAGGTTGAGTTGTCGCATCAATGGTTACTGATTCGGTAATATCGGGAAGTTGAGATAATAAGGATATTGTCTGTATGCCTTCTGCTGCAATATTGAAGGCGATCGCATCATGACCAAGATTATTATTAGCATCTATAATTGCCTGCCGTAGCGAACCCGCACCACTGTCGTTAGTGTTAGTTACTGTAAATGTAAGGTTCACGATTTCCTGACTCTGTAAATAACTGCTCATATTAATTAAATGGGGAATTTACTAAAATTACTTGAGTTCCCTAACGCAACTTGAACAAAAACAAAATTCAAACCCAAACAAGCCCTTAATTAGCTTTATCTGCAACAAATAGATCCATATTCTCTGGCAGGCAAAAAACGCGTGCGATCAGAAATAGCTATTTTTTGATTTATCCATTGATTTAAATGGCTTTGATAAGAACCTATATTTAATTGATTTATTGATGTGTTGCGTAAATATAAGTTACCGTCACTACTATGACTGATAATTTCTAAGCTAGAAGCTTGAATACGGCTAGCAATAATCGAGGTAATTTGAGTTATGCCATCAACTTCTGGGTTGAGAAGAAAGATTTTTGGGTTGCCTTGTATGCCTGCAATTAATGATTCATAGTCGGCTACCGTAGGGTCAATGATAACTATGCTGAAGTAAGAAGCTGACGTGGTGGCAGGCATATAAGTTTCTTACAAAAAATATTTGCGCTACTGATTATAGACTATAAATTTAAAAAACAATCAGGTTAATTATTAAAAAAACTTATTGAAATTGCCGCAAGTTTGTTTCCAGAAAAAAAATTAAGTTATACATTTACGTATACATGAAAATATACATGAGTCTGAGATAATATACTACGCAGCTAAATTTTATAAACAGCATTACCTTTATTTTTAATCTCACGTTCTCATTGCAGAACAAGACTTTTTTTATTAGAGTTTAGACACCGCGCACTTCGCGACAGTCTAAACTTTAGTACTTAACTTACGCGCGAACTTTAGCTACTCCCTTCCCACTAAAAGATTACCGATCATATTCTTCTTCTTCCTTTGCGTCCTTTGCGTCTTGGCGGTTTTTCAAATAGGTATTCTTTGGGCGGGAAGGGACTAAGTTCTCATCTAGCCTTCTATTGTTAAGAAATATTTCACCAATGGGATCGTGAGGATATGTCAAAAGCGATCAAACTGGCAATATTTAATAATTATTCTTAACATTAAATTAAATTGATTTTTACCTAAACTAATATTTATTGTTTAATAAAATTTAATTAGATGGAAAATCTCAATATTTTTTTTTGCCAAATATTTAGGTAAAATTCTAATTTGTATGTGAGTGTTCAAATAATAAATTATTAAATTAATGAATTATAATAAAGTAAAAAGTAATTTGTCCGGATTTTAGATTAACAAATAAAACTTATGCAATTTTTACTGTTTATTCTCCTCGGAACCTTATTTTTTTTTGAAGCCGATAGTCATGCTGTAGCGTGTGACAGTCCTGCTATGAAAGCAGCACCCCTGCCTCTGACAACATCAATAAAAGTTGAACTGGATATTTTTAGTGGTAGAGAAGCACCTACTTGGTCGCTCTCGGAAAAAGAGGAAAAGATGTTGCTGCCAATGGTTGGTAGTTTGCCAATTACAAAACCAGTAGAATTTAAAGAGAATTTGGGATATCGTGGACTAATAGTAAAATTACCAGATCCTGCCTCAAGTGCGATCGCTACGCTCAAAGTTTATAACGGAATTATTCGAGGTGAGACAGGTAATCAAATCAAGTTTTTTACTGATACTGATAGATCTGTAGAGCGATTATTAGTAATTAGTGCTAAACCTCATCTCTCACTTGATTTGTACAATCTATTATTAAATGAATCTGGATTATCTAATTAGACAAGTTTTCTAATATTATTAAGATACTTGACGAGTCGGAATTGATTCGCTTTGACCAGGATTTCATATATGCAAAAGTTTTGGAAAAACCTACATAAATAGGAAGTTTTTCCCTAAATTTTACTGTCAAAAGCTCCACCATTGCCAAAACTTTAGATGACATCTACCGCACAGCAAATCAAAAATATGGGTATTAAAAATTATCTAATTACTGTATCAATAGTTCTCTAACCTTACTAGACAGATTATACCTAGCCTGTTCTTCATAGGCATCACGAAATTCTGTAGTTTGGTAAATTTGCTCTCTCTCAAGGAAGCTCTGGAGTATCTTAGCCCTACCAGCCTTATACTGTTGAATTGGTACCCACTGGTACTCAAGACGAATAGCTCGATCATACGCTTCAAATGCCGACTCATTTGCACCCAAGATACTAAGATCAACGTCTAAAAGCAGTGCAGTATCTCCATCAGTAACATTGTGAGTTTTGGTGGCAACGATCATATCTACTATTCTTTGCACAGCTAAAGTATCCGCACCTTTGTCAACTAAATACTGACGCGCCCATTTGGCACTCCTAACTTCGTTATCACTACGAAGAGTGTTGTAAATGGCATCGTGGAACCAGAGTGCCACTTCAATTTCTGATGGATTTGTCGCTAAGTGACGTATAGTATGAAAACGCACCAAGCACTCTGCTAAATGTTGATCCGTATGATAGTAGCGGTGTGGTTCTGTATAGGCACAGAAAAGTTTTTTAAACAAGTCTCTATCTGGATTAAGACCGATACCTACTAATGAGTTACACAAGTTTTTTAAATTAAACATCAGACCTCAACAAAGGGCTTTTTTCTAGTTGAGAACTGCTAAGACTTTGAATTAAAGTCTTAGCTAGCTTGAGAGTAAATAAAGTTAGGCTGATCTTTTTTTTGAACCATCTGAGCCTTGAAAATTCAAATTGAAGGGCGGAGTGTCGGATATATTGATGAAGTATACATATAAAACTTAATCTGTTCGTAGTGGGAACTAAAGTCCTAACTACTAAGATCAATATAATTTAAACAACTGCATTGGCATGATGAAAAATCGCCCGATTTTCTACCTGAGCTTTCTCACTATTTTCGGTGTAAGCGGTTACTGGTTGTTTGCGTACCTTACTTCTCTTGAACCTTTAGCTATAGCTCAAGACAACACACCCGCACCAACACCAAAACCAACACCCGAAATTATAGTACAAGACCATCCTGTGCGACCTCTACCTGGACAGTTGGATTCTATTCCTATGTTTAATAGTAATAGTCCAGAATGGTTGAAAAATGAAGGGATTTTACTATCTACTTTTCCTCCAACTGGAAAATCTTCTCCCCAAGCACACCTCAATTTTCCTTTCCAAGGAAGATTCGATTTATTTGTTCACCATCAAACTATCAATCCGCCCAATCTAAAAACTTTTTATTTAGGAGTAATTCTACATAATCCAGGTTTGCGACCTGTAACAGTCAATGTGTTGCAAGCAGCGAGCTATTTAACTCAAGATTCGCCCTATATTAAGTTACCAAACTATGTCGAAAATCCTAATAATACTGTATATGCTGGCCCTGGCGATCGCGCAGTGCATGATGTTCTCCAAGGCAAAATATCATCCGATTTTCCAGCTTTATTAATTATTCCGCCCCGTCAAAGTCGGATGTTAATGAATCTTCCTATGCCAGTGCGGGATTTGGAAAAGAAACAAAATGGTCGTTCTACTTTGATGCGACTGCGTAGTAGTGGCAAGGTTTATGCTGCTAGTTTAGCTATGTTTGCTAAACAAAATTCAAATGGTACGGAACGCGCCCCCAATCTCAAAGAATGGCAAGCAACTTTAAATACTGGTTCTTTAGCAACTCCGCGAGATAAAGTTCCTACTCCACCTGAACAGATTGGCGGTCAATTAATTTACAGTCGTGTTGCTGGTGTAGCGCAAGGTTCAAGATGGAATGCTGTTTTAGTTAACCCTCCTAATGCTAATGATTTTACTATCCCTCAACCAGGTCTCGCTGTATCTTATGCGATCGCCACTTTGCGGGGCGGCACTTTAGGAACTAATCAAAACCAAACAGCAAAAATGCTAGTAAGATACCCAGATACAGCTTATGAATCGCATGGTAATTATGCTGTTGAATACAATATTAATTTACCTCTAAAAAATCCAACTAACCAAACGCAAACGGTTAGTTTAACTTTGTCAACGCCATTAAAAGAAGAGCGGTTAAGTCGAGGTGGTTTAATTTTCCGCAACCCATCTTTTGGTTTTCCCTGGTTTCGAGGTAGCGTGAGATTGCGATATAAAAACGACCAAGGACAACAAGTGAATCGCTACGTCCATTTGTGGCAACCAATGGGTCAGGTATTAGAACCTTTAGTAAAATTGAAAATTCCAGCAGGCGATCGCACAAATGTACAACTAGATTTTATTTATCCTCCCGATTCTACGCCGCCGCAGGTTCTCACCATCAGAAGCTAGGAACAATTGCTTTCCTGGTGGATAGCCATGCCGTTCTTTATAAGAGGGGTTAAGTACATTTCAAGGTGTAAGCGTTGATGGGCAGTAGATTTTAGCCCTAAATGTTTGATGCGTTCCTCAATAAACTAATACTGACGTTCTTCTTTTTCAGCTTGACTTTGAATAACGGATTTGAACAAAGACTGAATGTATGAGCGGCGATCGCTATTTAATTGCAGTCAAGTATATTTTTGAAGAAAGCACACCAATAAGCACAATGAAGCCTAGCGCTCTACGAAAATAATTAACACCTTCAAATAATTCTTGCCACGCCCAAGTGAACAAGGAACCAAAAGCTAATGCGTCTAACCCAATATTAACTTTGCCCGTTGTAAAAATTAGCTCAAGTAAGCTAGCTACACCCCAAATAATAAGCGGTAAGTTTGGTGGCTGTGCTATAACAATATTGCCATCGGAATCGCGGAAGATTTTATCAATTACTGTATTTTCCATTTCTTCCAATTTACTCAGTTCAGTATAGTAGTTTAACACTGCCTTGCCGAGCAAGTAGCATTGGGTTTAGCGAGGAAATTGTGAATATTCCCGTGTAGCGAAAAGCTGTGCCACCATCTCGGCACGCGACGAAACCTCAATCTTACGGAACATCCGCTTCAATGCCTGCTTGACAGAATTTTCCGTAATCCAAAGTTCATTTCCAATTTCTGCATTCGTTCGTCCCAAAGCAACTAATTGTGCAATCTGCATTTCACGAGGCGTTAAGCGTGAGCTACCTTTAAGTTGATGCTGGGATACTTCTTTTGAGTCGCTACAAGATTGCACCGTTGTCACCCAAACAGATAAATGTAAGCAGATAGCACTCAAATCAGCTAGATTTTGTGTATCAAAAGCAGGCATAGACTTTTCACGGGTGCAGCCTACGACACCTACTAATTGACCACGATTTACGATCGGCCCCGCCATCACGTGCCAATGATCCGGACGGGGGCAGATGATTGTCCAAGCCTTTGGCGACATTACTAATGCCTCGTGGACAGGAGCATGACGCTCTACTAAATAACGCACTACAGGATTATGTTCGACTGATAGCCCTATTTTCAGTATTTTTTGCAGATTTTTATTTAAATCAGGAAGTTGATCGAAGAAAAAAAGGGAACATCGTTTAGCTACAAAATACTCACCAATTTGGGGGACGATTTGCGATCGCATTTCATCTTCACTATCGGCTTGGTCGATAGCTTCAAACAGAAACTTCAAGGGACTTGTCATAGGTATTGACCAAAGTGTACCCGATCGAGGTCTAGAAGCATCGAATTGCTTTGTTTATATTATCTTTAATCTCAAAACCACCTGATATGACAGTAAGTTCAGAAATTGATAGTGCGAGCATACGCCCTCTTGTTCTTGGCTTTTATGCGACTTCAGTAGTCTTTAACATCTGCTTGATTTTTCAGCTATTAACGGTTGGGGTCGCTTACTTTAGTAATCCTGAATGGTGGCATATTCACGTTTGGCTAGTACGAGGCTATAGTGGACTGTCATTAGTCTTACTTTTATGGTCATTCATTACCCCATTCCCACGCCGAATACAACGTCTCACCGCAACTCTACCAGTGCTGCTGGGATTACAATTTGCCAGCATTCATATAAAAACTCCTTTTCACCTAGAGATACTACATCCTTTGATTGGATTTAGTTTATTTTATGTTTCTTCAAGCCTTGTACATGGCGTATCGCGCATTTTATCGTCTGTCAATGATCGCAACGAGCAAATTTGAGAGGTATAAATGGCGCAAGATGCAATTTTCAGTCCCTTCTTTGCAACAGTGTTTCTGACACTCGTGGTCTGGGTGTATATGTACATCCGCCGTATCAGTTTTTTTACCAGTATTAAGAGCCACTCGCAGGAGCTTGCTTTACCTACTACACCTGATCAACTGGCGCAGATATCGCCACCAAGCGTATCGAATCCATCAGATAACCTCAAGAACCTGTTTGAGATTCCGGTAATTTTCTACGCGCTAGTCTTATACCTCTTCATGACAAAGCAGGTGGATGCAGTATATGTCAACGCCGCGTGGGTCTTCGTTATATTTCGCGCATTGCATAGCATTGTCCATTGCACATTCAATTACATTATGCTTCGGTTTTACCTATACCTATTCGCTACCCTGGCAGTATGGTTCATCGCCATTCGCGCAGCCATTGTCCACTTTGGCACTTAGGTATATTGACCATTGGAGAAAGTGGTTGAGGACACGATTTGAAGAAATGTTTTTAGTCCACACGATTTTGTAACAAAACTAAGCACTTAACTACCGAGTGGAGAAATTTAGTAGCTAAAACATCTCACCCGATTTTATAGCGGTGGATTATTCACTTGTGTTAATTTGAAATAACCGTTTGCGGGACTTTGGTACGATTTCCGAACTCTATTTGTAACATAGCACTAGCTAGTCGTGCCGCCATTCCCCGAACGGTGCTTTTAGACTACACCCGACTCTACAACTGTTATGTATCAATAGCAGTCGGTTATGGATCGCAATTGGAAAAGTCGAGTAGAACAAGTTGCACAAGAAGACTTGGTAATGTTTATCAATGCCTGTCTTGCTTGTACGGGACAACGTGAGTTCTACGATGATGCCTACGGTCAAAAGGTGTCTCTTGACTTTCTCCACGATTATATTTTAGGCAACTATCGTCTGTTATATGCTCGTAGCCTAGCAGCAGGGATTAATCATTTTAACCAGAGTCAAATTATTCTGAAGTTACTGGCAACAGGGAAAGAAACATTGCCAGAATACCGAGAAGAGGAAGGCGCTTTAATTGCTGCTACCCTGAAAGCTTTACCCCCACAACGCGCTTTTAAGATATTACAACAACTTCGGCAACGAAGAATCAATAATCGTCGCGCACGTGCGATCGCCAAAGAATATTTAGCTAGTCGCACTGAAAGATTAGCCTTTGATGCTGTCAAGTATCGCTCCAAAATTCGGTCTATTGCGGTTCATATTCACCTCAAGCTAGAAGGAGAGTTAGGTTTATTCTTATTTGGAAATTGGAAAAAATCTTTCCAAACCGAGTTGTTTGAGAAGTTCCGACAGGGATATTACAGCGCCAATGCCATATATAATTTGCCCTTCACAGTAGCAGAGGGTTTGGCAATTAAGCATAACATTCCCCGCGATGTGTTTTTGTCGCGCATTGAGTCGCAAATGACGATTACTGAAAAGTTGCGCCTTCAACAAAGTGGTAAGCGTGTCGGCAAAGAAATTGAAGTTGATTTCCATCGCCTTCCCCTGACTCGGTTGGCAATGTATGTGCTGTCTCTATCTTTACAGGAACGGCAGCTACAATATGACACTTGGCACTCAGCTTTACAGCAATCAGCATTTTCTTTATTACGCCGTTCACCCATGCGTTTAGGACGAGTTGCAGCAGTACTAGATTGTAGCTACTCTAGCTTTGGTTCCTCGGAAAAACGTCGCCGTCCCTTGGGTGTGGCTTTAGCTGTTTACTATTTACTCTCAACTGCCTCTAAAGAATTCCATTGTTTTTGGACTTCTCCAGTAGATAACCCTTTGCAAGTTATTCCCCAAGGACAAACTAACTTAGCTACTCCTTTACTAGAAGCACTTTCATGGAATCCAGAATTAGTAGTAATAATCTCTGATGGTTGGGAAAATGACCCTCCTGATGGTGCAGCTTTTGTGTTGCGACTTTACCGTACCAAGTTAGATCCTACTCGCCAAACTGGGATTGTTCACTGCAACCCAGTCTTTAACTCTGACGACTTCTCCCTACGTGCTATTAGTCCGTTAATTCCTACGGTTGGGTTACGAGATGCAGAAGATCTGCCCACAATGCTGAATTTTGCTCGCTTCGCTGAAGGATCTGCTCCTTTAGAAGAATTAGAGAAATATCTTGCTGCTAAAGCACAACAAATGCTGGCTGAATCCGTTAGATAGTTCTAAAAAGTAAGAGTTTGCTGATGTCTAAAAAAGCTCATTTAATAGAAAACATCGCCCTTAAAGGTTTAGAAATTGCTCCTTCTCAGGTTTGGGGTGCAATTCGCATAGTGCCACTAATACGGCAAAATGTCCGTTATGATTTGCGGCTATCGAGTCGTAATTACGATTCTGATATCACAATTGTTTCTTTGGAAGGCGAGATGATGGCACCTGGGGTGAAGTATATCTCCTACGTGCCACATGGACTGATTCTTTCTTGGAGTGATGATGGTTATCCTGCGGTTGCTCTTGGTGGGCAGCTGATGAGTGAGGGTAAGCGGTTGGCGTGTGGCGCTGTTTCTGTCCAAGTAATGCACCGGATGGCTAAACGGGAAGCAGAGCATCAGTTGCGATTCTTGCCTTTACATTTAGCAATGGAGGGCTTTCTTTCATTGTTCTTTTCGGGGCCGCAAGTAGCTTGGAGCGAATACTCAAAACAAGCACTGCGTCAGGGATTATCGCCTCGCTATGAAACTGCGATCGCCGGGCGAGAGATTTTAGGATTGGAAGAAGCACTGCGGGTGTTTGAAATCCACTCCCAACAAGTGGGAGTGTTGCTATTTGTTTCTGAAGCTTTGGCTTCTGCGTTTGTGGTTCCCACACCAGAAGATTACCGGGCGTTACATTCTAGTTTGCTGTTAGACTTTTACGGAGAATTGCTTTATTACTATGGGCAGCATGGCTCTACTACATTCATGCAACCCTCAATTGATGAGGAAAAAATTGATAGTATCGCATCTCTGAAACACGCCCTAGATATAATGCGCTCAGAGTGGGGAGAATTTCACGGATTTATGGCAGGAGACTTGCTCGGACGTTCTGTGAGTGCCAAGCGAGTTTACACAGCAGGTAATTTTACTTTACAGCGCTTTATTACAGATTTGCACTTGAAAACAGAAAATCATATTGGTGAAGCGATCGTCCGAGATAATGGGGAATTGGAATATCTCAAAACTTATCGTTTATCTGAAGCACAAACTCGTCGAGTTTATTTACTCAGTCAATTAGCAGCCCACGATTGGCATTTGGAAGCTACGGCTAAAGCACTCAGAAATACTGTTGAAGAGTTAATTATGCGTTTAGAGAAGGCTGGTTTTGGTTATTTGGTGAATAATCAATTGCTTCAGAAAGCGCATAAGCACAACAAGAAGCGTTGAAAACAAAGTTCTTAGAATTGATACTGTCTACATTTCAAGCTTTCTTTTCTAAAGGATTTGTCGATTTTATTAAGAAATCAACAAATTTTTTCCTCAAGCTAGTTACAGGGTTAACTTTCATGAGAGTGATACAACAACTGGTACGGCTAAACAAGCGAGAAGGTTTAAAAGAAAAAGGGTAGGCGGCGGAACCAGATAAAAGTAATGTGGGTCAAAGACTTTAATAGTTATATAGCAACTGCCAGGGCGCTTAATGCAAGGTTCCCGCGCAGGCGGGCTTTGTTTATATAGCCCCGCGTGGGTGTGGGGAAAAAGTGGCTTAACTACCCTGGCGACTGCTATATAAATTGAATCAGGGTTTCCTTTCACAATGTGAAATTAGTTAAACTGCGATAGCGAAGCGCTGACTTGTCAGTTCGCTCTTCTTGCTGGTGTCATATTTATACCTTTATCCAAAATCTCAAAATAGTCACTTGTCTAACTAACTACTACTAAAGTATTACTTTTAACCAACGAATAGGAATTAAAGCAACTCTCTGGTAGACGCATACATAAAGTGGTTACTACTCACACCACGAAAGAATGGTATTCAGGAAATACTGAAATCAATCGAATTCAATGATCACCCAAAAAAGAATGAAACTTACCTGCACTACCAAAAATTCTTTATCTTCAATCATTAATTCTGTTAAATATATTGTTACTAAACTACCTGTTAAAGTTGTTGTCGCTTCAGCTTTATTAATGGGTGTAACAGGGAGTATGGCGATGGATTCTTTCGTACATACTGCACCAAGCTATGCCAAGACTGCTTCTAAAACCAAAGTTCGTAAAGCTAAAAAGCGAGTTATAGCTAAAAAAACAGTTATAGCTAAAAAGAGAGTTATAGCCAAGAAACCAGTTATAGCTAAAAAGCGAGTTACAACTAAGAAAACAGTTACAGCTATAGATACATCGAAGGTTCAAAACGAAGTTAAATTTAAGGATGAATTGTTGGAAGCTGCGATTAGGCAGCAGGTAGGGATTCCCGATGGCACGCGGATAACGTTAGAAGCCTTGCAAAGGGTAACTAATTTAAATGCCAGTCACAAAGGAATAACCTCATTAGAGGGAATTCAAGCACTTCGCAATCTGACGAAGTTGGTTTTGGTTGATGAGCAAATCAGTGACCTAAAACCGCTGGCTAGCTTGACTAATCTAACTGATCTGAACTTGAATATAAATCAAATCAGTGATTTGAAACCACTAGCGGGTTTGACTAAATTAACTAATCTGAACTTGGATAGAAATCAAATCACTGATGTGGAACCACTTGCGGGTTTAACTAAATTAACTGATCTGAACTTGAGTCGCAACCAAATTAGTGATGTGAAACCACTGGCGGGTTTGGCTAATCTGATTTTTCTGAACTTGTTTCAAAACGAAATCAGTGATGTGAAACCACTGGCGGGTTTGACTAATCTGACGGATATAACATTGAGTAGCAACCAAATCAGTGATGTGGAACCATTTGCGGGTTTGACTAATCTGACTTTTTTGAATTTAATTCAAAACAAAATCAGTAATGTGAAACCGCTGGTGGGTTTGACTAAATTAACTACGCTGCACTTGGATAGAAATCAAATCAGTGATGTGGAATTCCTGGCGGGTTTGACTAATCTGACTAGGCTGGACTTGAGTAGCAACCAAATCAGTGATGTGAAACCACTAGCGGGTTTGACTAATCTGACTATGCTGAACTTGTATAGCAACCCAGTTTCTAACTGTCAATTATTACCCAAAAAATTTCGTAGCGGCTGCCCTTAAATCATATTGGCACTCAGTCACACTAGCCTTAAACTTAGTTTGAAAACAAAGGATTGCTTATTACAAAAATTGTTGTGACATCGTAACGGTTGGATTCATATGTTTTACTTCAAGTGGTACAGTTATTTGATTTTGGGAGAAAATAACACAGTGAAACGTTGTCATATTTCAAGCGCAATTAGTGGGTTGTCTTTAGGATTATTGCTTTTGAACGGTATTTTTGCGCCATCTGCTCAAGCTGGGCGACCTGTACTAAATCAAACCACTCAAACAATCCAACGTTATTTTGGAGGTTATAAAACTCGACTAACAACTAATGAAGGGATTACTTATACCTATGCTCCAGCTAAATTTAAGCTGTTATTCCCTAAGTTTCCAAAAAGCAACTTTTCAATTACTTTTGTAAATAATAAAGCTAAAAAGATAACTCTTAATTTTAATGGAAGTTTTGAGAGTTTTCAGGGAACATATAATTACGATCAGGCGGCGGCTGCCAAATTTTATAATTATATTTTTGGCTACCAACCTCCTGCCTGGAACGAATTATCAAGGCGCTTTGGAGGTGAAACGATCTACGACTATCAATATTGTTTAGGGGATGGGGTTGGTAATAGTTTTGGGAGATGGGGATATAAACAATTTACAGATGATGCTAGTTTATATTATGACTCTCGTTGCGAACCTCCTTACAAGCCATAATGAACCTGTACTGCTACCATCTGCGATTCTTTAGCTATGTTTTTGATGGTGTGCTTCTAGGGCAAGAGAAGCAGGAGTCTGTGAGGATGCGATCGCAGAAAGAACAGTTCGGATGTTATCTTTAGCCTGCTTCTGCTGATATTGTTTAAGTAGATAGAGGGAAAGCCGCAGCTATAGCCCAACCAAAAAATAAAGCACTACCCACAGCATAACTCCAGATTTCATTTAACCCAGAACTTGCCCAGGTCAAAATAGCTATTAGTAAAGGAAATACTGGTAGTAACAAGAAAATAAAACTGAGTTGGGGTAGTAAATTAATTACAAAAATAAAACCTAAAACCAGAGCTAAACTCTGCCCAAACCACCAGAAAAAACGTCCTCCTAATCCCGCATCATGCTGTGCAACTCCTGATGCTAAAAACCAAGGCAGACAGGCTAAAGATAATAATGGAACAAGCTGAAGTCTGGCTGGAATTAACCACCATTGCAACCAAACAAACTGTGCCATCAATCCAAAACTAATCCACAGTAATACAAATAGTAAAATTCCTACGATTAGAGATTTAAATGTGGGACGTGGCAGGCTTGTAATTATAGTTAACCAAACTAAACCTGCCACACCAAACCAAATGCCGATCGCACCACCAACCATAATCCCACCCAAATTATGCAAGTTAATAATTTGGCTTAAGCCTTGCAGTACGCCACCAGCTACAAGTGGGGCAACGATTAAACCAATTGCACTTCTTATAGGATGTACTTTGTGTTTAACTGGTGTTGTCAAATTCGGAGAAACTGCGCCCAAAACCAGCAGCCAGCCAATTAAGTGCATACCATACCAAGCCATCCGCCGATCAATATAATTGTTTTGGCTAGATAGATTGAAAGTAGCATCAAGCCATTTTCTAGCGGCTTGGTGACTGGCATTACGCCACAAAATAGTGATATGTTCAGCATTAGGAATAATTAGAAGCGATCGCGCTTTTCCTGAAGCAAAGTTTTGATTCTCTCCGCCTGCTTTTTGTAATAACTTTTGGGCATTTTGAATAAAGCCACCTTCCCAACTACCTGCTTGTAACTGGAGATTACGCGGAATATCTGGTGTGACAGCAGCACCAGTTGGGGAAATCCCTACAGTCGCAGCAAAACGTAAGGGTTCATTAATTGCGGCTGACATCACTACACCACTACCCATTGAATGCCCTAATAATGCCAAGCGTTTAGGATCTACTTCCGGCTGTGCTACTAAACTAGCAGTGGCAATCTCTAAATCTTGTTGTAGTGATTGAGAATTTGTATTATGAGTAGTATTCGCTCCATGACTGCTAAAGTCCCAAAGCATTACTGCATATCCAGCGTGTGCTAACACATATCCGTAACCCAACATCAATTGCTTTGAACCTGCATATCCATGTGCTACGAGTACACCAGGCACACGATCGGCTTGTTGCGGTGCGATGTACAACATTGGTACTTGATTACTGGTAAGCGATCTCACTACAAGTCCATGACGTGCTGAAAGTACTCCCCACCACGACAGCACAATTAATACAAATGCGATGAATAATAGCCAATAACGCTGTCGATTCATATTGTTTTACCGAATTGATTAAAATTGTGGGTTCACGCTTAACCATATCAATGAAATCAGGACTTACGCAGAGACACTAAATCTAGGGGCAACCACGGGGGAATTGCCCCTACAGATGGTGTTGATTTTCAGAATTTGCGTAAGTCCTGTGAAATCTTATTAAACCCATCTAAACTTTAATCAACTTCTAGTTTTAGGACTGTTCTAGCTGTTTTCTACCCAACAGATAAGTATTTATCCTCGGTTTAATACTGAGAAATAGAAGAATATTTTTAGGAGTGCGATCGCTCACTATTCTTACAAATACCGAATATTAATTGCCTCCCAATCCATTTTCGGTTCAGTAGTGATTTGAAATAGTACTTCTACCTGACGACCTTCATAGTCGAGTCCGATGACTAACAATCCTCGTCCGGTCTGTTCCTCAGCGAAAATGGCTTTGAGGTTAGAATATTTCACGGCTACATTTTTAATCAAACAACTAATTTAAAAAGGAAACACTAAAAGCAACGGACAAATGTGGCAGGGTCTTAAAAAGATGTGCAATACGATGTGAAGCTGCCATGATTCAAGATTCCATCAAGGAGGAGCAATTTTTATGATATTGCCGATTACAATTTACTCGGTTCTTGAGAATGTCCGCACTGTTTACAGTATGGCAGATGTTCGTAAGTAAGATTGTGACAGTTTTGGCATTCAACGTATTGATAATAACCACAGTGCGGACAGTAGCTATCGTGGTGTCTAATTGTTTTGGCACAGTTGATACAGCAGGATTTTTGAACCCTTCTAGCTACTTGGGCTTTAGTATTAAAGACCACTTTTTGAAAAAACTTGATAATTCCAAACCCAACCAGAGGAATTATAAATATATAAAGATAACTGATTAGGAAAAGTAATCCGCCAAACAAGGCACTAATGATATCAAAGAGAAATTTAAATATTACCCCGACTTGCAGAAATTCAAAGATTTTAAGGATTAGGGGTATAAAAAATATCACTAGCAAATGCCAGCTAATCAGGGAGATGAGTCCATACCCTTTTCGTTGAGCAAATTTGTGAACTAATAAACCAACGAAAATAAGCGGCAACAGAAAGAGAGATTGAAAACCAAATTGGATGCTGGGATACCAAAAAGATGCCTGTCGATAGCCTTTTTCAACTTCCTTAAAATTTTCGTCATTTTCAAGAAAGGCTATAAAACTAACACTTTCCGGCTTAGAAATCAATTCGTTTTTAAGTTGAGAAATTTCTTTTCTAAGTATAGAAATTGTGCGATTATTTTGCTCTAACGTCTGTTTGGCTTTTTCAGCCCCAACTGAATTAATGGATTGATTGCGAGACTGATTTGCAATCTTTTCTAAGAGTGTTGAATCATATTGGCTACGAATAGTTCGGCTTGCTTGTTCAAGAGTACTAATTTTTGCTTGTTTTTGCTCAATTGCTTTTAGGGCTTGCTGATTTGCAGAATTATTAATTTTATCTTTGTAATCGGCATATTGTAAGCAGGTTTCTGAAACTTTTCCTAAATGTCCTTCTTCAGCTTGTTGATATGTAGAAACAAAACTAGGCTGATTGTTATTGTTATCGGGCAAAGAAAGCCTGAAAAATTGATACTTTTTATCTAGAGTGTCTTTATTGGGTTGTTTTTGGTAATTTTGCCACTCGGAATAACATGGATAAGACTGGGAAGGGTCGATATGCCATCTGCTAATATCATCAAGACCTGTAAAAACATTAACTAAAATAAAAATATCAATCAGAATAATAACAATCAAACTCACTTTATTGAGTGGTTCGTTGTTGATTTTACTAGAGTTACTAAAAAATTGAGTTACAATTCGGCGTGTTCTGGCAAACATATATTTTTTTAATAAGTAGTAACCGAGTAAATTCTGGTAAATCTTGGGAGAATTAGTCAGATTATTGCTAATTCAACTATTGTTACTATACCTAATTAACCTGCCATCTGTTATATTCCCTTGCAGCCAAATTTCTAAGCTAACTAATAGCCAAAGCTTTACTCCATAGCGATTCCAAGTATCTCCTTGATAATTCAACAGTTCACGAATTAAAGATTGGTTAAGATAGGGTGCGATCGCAGCATTACGACTTAATAATAATTTTTGAGCTTGCCGTTGCCAAAACTTCCGAAACCCTAACTGCACAGGAACCATCATCCCACTTTTGGGACGCTCTAAAATTGCCTGTGGGAGTAAATCAGCAACCGCTTGTTTTAAGACAGCTTTTTCCTGAACTCCAGATAATTTATATTCTGGGGGAATTTTCATACTTAACTCAACCACTCGCTGATCGAATAATGGCGATCGCGCAGTTAAACCAACGGCATGACTGATATTATTAACTTTAGTTAATATTTGATCTGCGCCTTTAAATTTAATATTTAATCGCATTAAACGATTTAAATAATTAGCATCACTATTTAAATCAGCTTCAAAAACAGACGGTGCTTGTTTAACAGCATTCCAAACTTCCGGTTTGAGCAACTGCGGTAAATTTGCAGCACATTTTTGAAAAGATAGCAAATAAGCTGATAAATAATCTCTGCGATTACTAACAGAACTATATAAACTATTAAGCAGCATAGGTTGATTTTTGGGGCCACCAAAACACGGATCGCCGCCTTCACCATTTAAGACAATTTCTACTGTCTGTTTTGCTAACTTTGCTATCAATAAATTGGGAACTGTAAGCGGATCGCCAATTGGATCGTCTAAATCCGCCATAGTTTCTACCAAATATTCCCACATTTGCTTAAAAGTAATTTCTAAAATGTGGTGTTGTGTCTGACAATGGTTAGCAACTAAACTAGAAAATTCTAATTCATTAGGACAGTCTTCGCCAAAATGTATAGAGTAAGTATGTACTGGATGAGTGTGAAATTTAGTAGCTAAAGCAGTCACACAACTAGAATCTAATCCTCCCGATAAAAACACACCAACGGGTTGATTGGTGGGTAAATATTCTGGGATTACTTGGTTAAGCAAATTGCGTAATTGTGTACTATGCCATTGCAATGATTGATTACTATCGGTAATCTGTTCTTGTACTTGCCAATAAACTTGAATTCGCTCATCTGGTAAAGTTAAATAAGTTCCAGGGCGTAATTCGCGCACTTGTTGCCATAGTGTTTGTTCTCCTGGTACAAAGGCGCAACAAAGATAATCTCGTAAAGCAACTAAATCCAAATCTTGAGAATGATAAGGTGCGAGAGTTCTAAGTTGTGGAGCAATCCAACGAGTAGAGCCTTGATTCGTGTAGTATAAGGTGTATGAACCAACGCGATCGCGCACGTTATATAATACTTGAAGTTCGCGATCGCACACAGCTAAGGCAAACATACCAACTAGCTTTGTTAGTGATTCTACTCCCCAACGTTCCCAAAGTTCAGCAACAATTTGACAATCAGTATTTTGATTTGAAACTGTCCCTAATTGTTGTAACAATTCTTGACGATTAGTTAACCAGATATCTCCCACAACCACAAATCGCTTTGTTGAACTAAATGCTAGTTGCAAACTTGGGTTGGGAGTGAATATGCAAATTTTCTCATCTCGCCAAATCAGACTTTCTTTTAAAACATTTTCGCACTTAGTGGTTAAATTTGGGCGGGAAAACAGATTTGGTAATCTTAGACTACTTTTCTTTCCCTCTCTTTCGTAGAGGTACGGTGTTTCTCCCCAGGATATGCACCAAGATGAACTAGATAATTTCACGTCGTGTTAGTAAATTAGGCTTTCAAGAGACGATTACAGATTTATTGATTTAGTTTAAGCTAAAAATAGCCAAGAATCAGGCGAGGTTTACTTATGACCACTAACTTAAAACTGACCCATCAACAAAATCTTTATGATATTGATTTTTATTTGTGGATCGTTACAACGGCTCAACTGTTGCGCGATCACAAATTTGATGAGTTAGATTTGGATAATTTAATTGAAGAAATTGAGGACATGGGTAAGGATAAACGACGGGAACTTAAAAGCAGATTAGTTGTTTTATTGATGCACCTACTTAAATATCAATATCAACCTGAAAGACGTTCCTCTAGTTGGAGAGGTACGATTTTAGAGCAACGCCGTCAAATTGAATCTCTGTTAAAAGATAGCCCCAGTCTCAAACCTTACTATCTTGAAGTATTTGCTGATGTCTATAAAAATGCTGTTGTTGATGCTAGTGCTGAAACCTTATTACCCGCTCAAACTTTTCCGGTTGAGTCTCCTTTTCTCCCTGAAGATGTGATTAATTCTAATTTCATCGTTTCTCTGGTTACTCAAGAGGAAGTTTAGGCGTTAGCTTATAATCTCCAGACAAAATAGGAATTTTGCGTTAAATACTCTTTGACTTAAAACGATGAAAAATAACTTAACGCCAAATCAACTTAACCAAATTATCGCTGAAGTAGAACAACTCAAACAACAGCGCGAACAGGAACTCAATTCGGAACAAGTTAAAGAAATTTTACAAGAATTAAATTTGCCACCAGAATTGCTAGATGAAGCGTTAATACAATTACAGCGCCGCCAAGCTTTAGCTGTTGAAAAAAAACGTCAGCGTTGGATTGCTACGGGAGCAATTATTAGTATAATTGCAGCGATCGCACTAACCACTATTATCTCACAACAGCAACAACAAGCATTAGAAAAAGTTTCCACAGTTCAAAGCCAAATTAGTCTTAACCAAGATGGTACAAATAATGTAACTACAATTAGCCGTCAAGTTAGTCCGCTAATTTTTTATCGCGTCACTTTGCAAGATGCACCGATTGGTAAAAAAATATCACTTAACTGTAACTGGATAGATCCTAATAATCAAATTGTGCATCAAAATAGTTGGGAAACTAAAACAATTGATCGCGCGACGTGGAATACATATTGTCGCTATCAATTTAATAGTAGTGCTACTCCTGGGCTTTGGAAAGTGCAAATGTTGTTAGGCGATCGCATTCTCAGCACAACATCTTTTACTGTTAAATAAATTTTTTACTGTCAATTAGTTAATTTACTCTGTGTTTGATATCTGGTTAACAGGGAAAAACTATATAATTCATCCCAAACTTATTTATGCAAAATATCTATCCTCAAGTATGCCAATTTGTCGGTTACTGGGGTTATGGAAATCAGGAAAACCTCGATAAAACTTTATCTCAAATATTGAGTGCTGCCCCTGGAGCGTGGAAAACTGCTCAACGGCTAGTACCAAACAATTTTATTAAGCAAAAAAAACAATATTTATCCCAAATTGGTTGCTTTGGTGTTAACACGAACTCCTCAAAAGTTAATTCCAATAACAGTATTTATGTAACTGTATCTACGGATGGTTTAAGAGATTCAGCAGATGCTTGGGTAAAGATAGATCCACTTAATCATTTAACTTTAGGAAGAGAAGCATTTGGACGAGTTCCTTTATATTGGACTCAAACAGAAGAAGTAATTTGGTTTGCTTCCCAATTGCAATTATTATTACCTATAATTGAAAATCCTCAAGTTAGCATTGCTGGATTATATGGATATAGCTGCTTTTCATATATACCAACTCCACTGACACCAGTTAATCATATCTTTGCCATACCTGCGGGTACTCAACTAATTTGGCAAACTAGCAATGAATTAAAAATTTCCTCACAACCTACACAAGAAAGATTATTAGAGTGGCGAGAATCATCTAATTTGATTGCAGATGAAGCAACAGCAATTTCACAATTGCAAACCCTCCTGAAAAATGCTATTCAACGTCAAATAGCGGATCTCAATTCTGAACCTGTGGGAGTGTTATTATCTGGAGGGTTAGATTCTGCGATTGTTGCTGCACACTTAGTGCAAGCAGGAGTAAATGTTAGAGCTTATACCCTAGATTTTGGTGATGTTGGAATTCCCGAATTACCTTATGCTGAACAAGTCGCACAATTCCTTAACATTCCTTTAGTAAAAGTAGCAGCAACACAGGATTGTATCCGCAAAAGTATTATTCATACTGCTCAAGCTTTAGATTTACCTTTTGGTGATAGCGTGACAGTTCCTTTATTTTTATTAGCTCAAGCAGCTAGTCAAGAAACAAAGGTAATTTTTAATGGCGAAGGTGGCGATCAATTGTTTGCAGGTTGGACAAATAAACCATTGATTGCAGCCGAAGTATACAATACAGTAAATCCCACAGGTAAAGAAAATTTTTCCTCTCAATATCTCCGCACCTTTCATCGTTTATATGGTTATGAATCTCAGATTTTTCAACCTGCGGTTTATGAGCAAGTGCAACAAATTAATCCTGAATATTGGTTAGAAGCAGCTTTAGATCCAAGTTTTTCCACATCGGTGTTACATCGTTTGCGTCGAGCAACATTAATGCTCAAAGGAGCGCAAAATATTCACCCACGCGCTACTAATATTGCGTTTGCACATAAATTAAAAGTGCGATCGCCATTTTGCGATCTATCCTTAGCCGAATGGACATTTCAGCTTTCAGGAAAACTGTGTTTACAAGGAAGTTGTGAAAAGTACATCCTCAAACGTGCGGTAGAAAATTTATTACCCCCTGAAATTGTATGGCGCGAAAAACGGGGGATGGAAGTTCCCTTAACCTACTGGTGTTTAAATCAATTGTGGGGTTTTGTTGGTACTTGGCTAAATCCAGGTAAACTACGAGCAGAAAAAATTTGGCAACCGCATTTAGCTGCACATATCGTCGCAGGTGACATCGGAGCAACTATTAAAAGTCGTCGTCTGGGTGAGATGCTGTGGTTACTAATAATGTGGGAAGTTTGGCGGACAACAGTTTTAGGTGAGGAGTCGAATAATTATGCTTGGGATCATCCTTTTTGGTTCCCTCGTCAGTTATGGAGCTTTAGCAGAAAATGGAAAGATTAAAAATTAGTATGCCATTTAATACTCCTTTTGAATTAGAAGTTGCTCAAGAATTAATTGCTGCTTATGGTACACCATTATATGTTTATCAGAGCGATCGCTTACGAGCAACAATTCAGCATATTACTCAATCTATTTCCTATCCCCGCACTCAGTTTCACTTTGCTAGCGTTACTAATGGAAATGTCGCACTGTTGCAAATTTTTCAATCTCTGGGATGGGGACTTCATGCTAATACGCCTGGAGACATTTACTTAGGATTACACGCAGGCTTTCAACCTGAAAAAATTATTTACAGTGGTAGTAACTTAAATCGCTCTGAAATGGAGCAAGTTTTAAATTGGGGTGTGACAACACTTAATTTAGATAGTTTGGCGCAATTAAAATTATGTTGTGATGTTTATCAACAATTACAAACATCATTAAAAGCGCCCCGTTTAGGATTACGATTAAATCTACCGGAGATAACGGGTGACAGTCGTATTGGTGTAAGACCAGAAGAATTAGATCGCGCGATCGCTCTCACTAAACAAGCTAACTTAAAATTAACTGGGTTACATTTTTATCGTGGTACTGGCACTAATGCGACGCAAGCTTTTACACAAGTAATAGATACTATCATTACCACAGCAAAACTTTTACCAGATTGGGAATATCTCGATTTTGGGGGTGGTTTTGGTTATCCTTATCACCACAACAAAGCAGCATTTAAATGGGAAGAGTTCGGATCAGAGCTAACAGCCAAGCTAAATACATTACCAAATAACATTGATTTAATTATTGAACCAGGAAGAGCTACCATAGCTGGATGTGCTAGCTTACTTGCGAGTGTTGTTTCTGTTAAATGGCAACAAGAAAAACAAATTGTCGGCGTTGATACTACTGTAGCTAATCTATCAGTTCCTTCCGTACACGGGGGGTATCGAGAAATTGTTACTTGGAATCAAGAAAAAGCTTTAAAGCATCCTACAGATATTTGCGGAAATACTACTTATTCACGAGATTATTTAGGGAAAAATTGTCAATTACCAGCATTGAAAATTGGAGATATAATTGCTATTTTAGATGTTGGTGCTTATGGTTATGCTATGTCCTCCCATTTTTTGCATCGCCCACGTCCAGCCGAAGTTGTAATTGATAAAAACAATCATCGTTTGATTCGTCAGCGAGAAGATTATAGTATCTTACTCAATCATCAAATTTTTGATTAACTAAAAAAATTTAAATTGTAATATGAAATGTATTAACTGTGGAACTGACAATAATCTTAAAGAACGGACAGCTAATTCAGGTCGTTGTTCTCGATGTCAACATCAATTTGTTTTTGAACCGACATCTCTGGGAAATTTAAAAATAACTGATACTTTATTTGCTAAAACAATTGAAACAATTTCAGCTAACGATAGTTTGTTTTTTACTCCTCGGCAATTATTTTATCTTTTAGACAAACGTTCACGCCAAAAAAGTTTTATAAGTGGCTTGATTTTTATTTATCTATTTTTGAATGTTTGGACACCTTTGTTTATTGGCGGCATATTATCGACCCTCTTTAAGGGGTCTTTTTTTACAATGATAGCCATATCAATTATTGTTAACCTCTACTTCATTTTTCAATTTTTTCGTAATACTAAATCACCACAACTAAATTCTCAACAGCGTCAAGCTTACGCCAGACTATTGCAAGTAATCGGCGGAATTATTTTGATTGCTGGAATTTATTTAAGTATAGCCATAATCAACAACTTTTTTGTATTAGCAATCAGCGTAATACTAGGGATGTTATCAATTTATTTAGGGACTGTGCAAGGAAGGCGAACAAATCAAATCAGCAATGAATTTGTCTTGCAATCAGGAGAATTTACAGGGTGGCTAGGGCGTTGGTCACAAATTAACGGTACAATTGCTAAAATGCTACCTTCACCAACAGAAGAAAGCCTTCCTACTCAAATAAATAGTGATGTAACTGACTACAGTTTTGAACGTTTAATTGTTTGTGATAGTGCTAAGATTGCTCAATTATTAATTGCTAATAACTTTCATTTTGAAAATAATTGTGCAATTTTAAGTGTAACTGGATATCCCCAAAATATCTTTAATACTGTTATGGAGATGGTGCGCCGCAATCAAGAGTTAAAAGTTTATGTCCTGCATGATTGTAGTCCTAGAGGTGTGGGTTTAGTTCACCATTTACGCACTAACTCTAACTGGTTTGAAAATAGTAATATCACTATTTATGATTTAGGTTTATTGCCGCGTCAATTATTTTCTAGCCGGGATGTCTTTGTACAAAGTTCCAATCAATTAGCTCGAAATGCCAAAGAACTACCATTAGAAGTGCGTGCTAGTTTATCAACAGATGAATTAAACTGGTTAGATGCAGGAAAGTTGGTGGAATTGGAGTCGTTTACTCCTAAAAAGTTGCTGCAAGTAGTAACTTTTGGCATTGCTCAAAGCCGTAATTTGTCTGGGAATGATAGTTTAGTTCCAATAGATAACGATCTGGATAATAGTAGTGTGATGATCTTTACTTCAGAAAGTTTCGGTTAATTGATCTTCTCCTTGTTGTGAAGTAATTACTTTGGTAAGGAATTGGCATCAGCAAATTGAGGTAGTAGTATAAAAGTATAAATTAACCGATAACATAGGGGAGAAAAGCCCGACGCACTTCCGATGCACCTTGTAGACTTGGCTCAATTGTTGCTGTAAACCAGGATGGTGAGCCTTTGAGGAAGTGAGCATGGAGATCGACTAATTGTCCATAGCGGTTGGCAACTTCTTGAATGGTATTGTTGATGCGCTGGAGATTTTTACGCGCTTGCGCTGCATCAATTCCTAAAAAGTTGCGCTGATCATCTCCCAAGGTAGGATCGTATACATTGCCCAGTAAAACTGGACGAATGGGTAACTGCTTGTATAAATTGCCGCCGCGTAGATCGAAACAGAGTCAAATGAAGTGCAATAAATTAATGACTTACTAACCAATAATTATAATTAGCTCAATTTTAAACATCAAATCCTAATTTAACTAAGTAGGTGGGCATAAATAAACGTATACTGATTTTCCCAGTCATCGTAAGTAACGTTTAATTTCAAACACATACTTAACAATTTCTGCCACCTGAAATGACTACGGTTGATAGCGATTCATCCTCGCCCAATCTTGAGTTGAGCCGACATTGGGATTCTCACTGGGGTCGTTAGTACCATAGATTTGTCCCTGACGGTTAATCCAGTAGTATTGATGGCTTGTCGGTAACTCGACTACAGCATATCCATATGGATTCGTCCAAGTCCCTACATTGCCCAAGTTTTCACGAAAGTGGAAATTTTGACGCTCTATTGATTCATGGCGCTGGCGGTTTACCTCGCCCCAAGTGCGCTGTTGCCATTCACGGTATTCTCTTGCCCGTTGTCCCTCTGCGATCGCAATTTCTCTATTCTGCTGTATAACCCCACTGATTCCGAACGCTCCCCCATTTGTGACTGTGAATTGCTCTGCCACCTGTGGCAACCATGAAGCATAACCAGCCCACTGAGATTCCTGTGAAGCGGCACAGGTAACTACCATTGTGCAGATGTTGTAGCTATATGCGACACTGCACTTAGCCAAGCCTCGGCAGGGGATGCCGTTGAATGTGTACGCGTAGTCAAACTCATAAGCAACTGTATAGCCAGCAATCGGTTGAGCTTGGCGGGGCGGGTTCATCTGTAGTTGCTCTGGCTGCATCCCCATTAGCTTATCGTAGACAAACTGCCAAGGGTTGTAGTTGGCTGGCAGCCCAGAATTTCCGACCATGAGTGTGAAAGCCGCATGATCTGGAGCAAACAGGACGACGGCAAATTGTCCTTCCTCAGCCACGCGCCAACCATTTGGCACTACATAGTTGAAGTATTGTCCGCGTCTAATTTCAGGCGAACCAGGATTAGGAGATTGATTATAGTTGTACATAAATAAACAGAAACAAAAAGTAAAAGTAGAGAAGACAACATCGGGAAAGTAGGGAATAAAAAAGTCAACACATCTTAGTTATTGTTTGCGATCAAACTTTTTAACCGAGAAGCTGTTTCTTCGGGTTTTCCCGACAGAGGAAAAACTAAAATGCTCTTGATAGCAGAATCATCTACTAATTCTTTTAAATGATGGAATTGTCGCTCGGTAATGGCTATTCCAGCATAGTTCTTGGCATAACTTAATTCTGGAAGAAAATTCGCTTCATTATAAGCTTGAATAAACACTCGATCAACATCCCATTTTTGCCAATCGGCTGCGAAATATCGTTTAGCCCAATAAGGGTTATGATGACAAATATCAAAACTTACCTTTGGGTTAGCTTGTTTCATTGCTGCTATCATTGGCTGCACAAAGCTAGTTAATTTAGCGGTGCGATCAACTTTGCCAGGTAATTCAGCATAATAACCGAGATAATCATCCCATTGAACTGCATCAATCTTGGGATACTTTTGGACAAACTCTACTAAGATATTTTTAAAGAAACTAGCTACTTCAGGAACCTCCACATCAAGGACATACTGCTCAATGCCTACGTAAGTTTTATCCACGCCAGGAACTAACCATCCTTGAGAAATTGCTAAATCATAAATAGGACTATTTTTGTCTATTTTAATCCCTTTCTCGAAATATGCGTGGACTTGCATACCTTGTTGATGTGCCTCATCAATCAACCAATCTAACCATCGCTCTTGAAACTGGTTGGGACAACTTTCATATCCCAGTGTTTGCTGCATAACGTCGCTCTTGTACATCGTACAACCATTGCCCCAAACCCCGTGAATAATCGTATTAATTCCTTGAGAGCGATAGTAACGAACTCTTGCACGAATTGTTTGTTCATCAGCATTATTCGTGACTTGGTAGCGACTTAAATAAATTCCTCTAATTACTTTTTTCTCCCAGGGAGTTGGAGGTAATAATTTCTTTTTAGGTGTGATTGTTTTCCGTGATGCTGGCTGACTACTGGGAGTAGGATTGTTCTTGCTTGATAAAGAGGGGGTGGGGGATGAAAAAGTACCTGTAATCTGATTTACATTCGGAATAGTTATTCCTTGAATCTTAGATAAAAGGTGGCTGATATCTAGATTTCCTTTCTGGCTGAACCACCAATAAGCACCTCCTAAGATAGCTAGTATTAGTGATAACGGAATACTTGAGCATCCACATCCATTGGGCTTTTTATTTTGAGACGACATAGTTCATTTGCAGTTTGAAAGATTACCTCACTTTGTTTTCCATTCGCTTTCTGGAATGTCAGCACCAATCATAATGTTGCGTAGCGTACCAATCGGCAAATCGCGTCCCTTGTGGTAGGGTACAATTACTTGAAGCTGGCGATCATGATTTCTCCACTTACGATGACTACCCTTTTGAGAAATCAATTGAAACCCATAATGCTCTAGAATGCGCTCAACTTCATCTGCATTCATGGGACGGGTGCGAGTCATCCGACGGAAATCTCCCGCAAAATTGCTCCTGATTTTAATTCAATTGGGTCTGGTTCAAGATAAAGTGCGATCGCTTCACGAATATTTTCTAAGGCTTCTTCTTCGGTTTCTCCAGCCGAAACACAACCTGGTAATTCTGGACACCAAACAGACCAATCTCCCGTTTCAGCATCAGCTTCAAGCACAACACGCCATTTCATCATGGTTTCTCTTGGGGATATTTAACCATAATAGCGATCGCTATAGTAAATAATTTAACCCTGGTAACTCACAATACGCGAGAATTTGAGCGGGTTGACGGTTTGCAGGTTGAGGATTGGGAAATTGAGGCGTGAGCGATCGCTACTTATCTTTATTATTACCCAAAGCAGAAACGCCGCTTAACAACATTACTAGCCCACTAATCAAAATAACTAGGGCTAATCCTCCTAATGCTAAATCCAACCAAGCGACATTTTCCATTTAGCCTCTGAATACTACGAATGTGCGATTAAAACAATTTAATCAGTAATGCTTTGCCTAAGATAGAGAATATGTGCGATAGCGCGATCGCGCCCGCAGGGCTTCGCAACTCTTATCTGTGAACCAATGCTTTCAATCACAAATTCTGGCTCAAAAGTGATTCCATTGCTATGAAGTATCAGCCCTGTGCAAACACTTCACTTTTCAATCCGCTTAAGTTCTTCTCGGACAACTCGGCGTAAAGTTTCTTCCAAAGGTTCTTGATTCTGTTGGATATGTTGACGTAACGCTTCATTAATCAACGTTTGATAGTTTCCTCCACCTGCTAAATGAACTTGGTGGCGAAACCACGCTAATACATCATCATCTAACCGAATTGTGATGCGAGTTTTTCCAGAGGAGATTTGCTCTATTGCCCCTCGTTTACCTTGACTAAAATCGTATTCTGCTTCCATGACTATTCCTGCTCATATTGTTGTTGCTCAAGGCGAGTTGCTTTGCGGGCAGAAATAAGTCGAATCTCATCACCCCGTAGCGTGTAGACAACAACCAAAACTCTGCCAAAAGCATCTATGCCAATCGTAATGAATCGTTCTTCATCAAACCGCTCGTCTGGAATTGTAATTGCCAAATCATCTGAGAAAACGGATACTGCGTCGGCGAAGTCGATACCATGTTTGCGAAGATTAGTTGCTGCTTTGTCTTCATTCCATTGGTAAGCCATCTCAATTATAATATGCACAGATGTACATACTACCAGAACAAACACAGATAACTTTACGGATTTTAACGGAGACGGTAAGTAATGAAGAGATGATTTGCAAATTGCAGCGATCTCCCTGGTAAATAATTTAACCCTGGTAACTCACAATACACGGGAATTTGAGCGGGTTGAGGGTTTGCAAGTAGAGGATTGGGAAATTGAGGCGTGAGCCGTCAATGAAAACCTGCTTACTCATAGGTATCTAAGAATATTCTTTAGGTCTACATTATGTAGAATTGTATAACTCAGCCCACATATACAGGTTCTATGCTCAATCTAGACTACACAAACCTCATGCAACTTGTTCAGCCCTACAAGGTTCTAGGACGTGCAGAAGCCAGCGCATTCCTAGATTGGTTCTTAGTGAATATTTACAGATTAGAAATTATTGAAGTTCAAAATATAGTCTGTGACGGACACGGAGACAAGGGAATTGATGGTATTTATGTAAATGAAAATGAAGAGTGCATAGATATTTTTCAATCTAAAACAGTACAGAATCCTGTAAAAACTTTAGGAGATACGCAGCTTAAAGAATTTGTGGGCAGTTTGGAACAACTACAGACGGCTGAGGGGCTAGATTCAATTATCTCTACAACTGGAAATATACAACTTAAAAATTTACTTACTGAATACAAGCATATTTTTATATCTTCTAAATATACAGTGCGTGGTGTTTTTATAACCAATGCTGACAAAGATTCAAATGCTGAAAGTTTTCTAGGAGCGACCTCATTAACCACTAAATTAGAGGTGTGGGATAAATCCTTGATTGCTCAAATGTATGTTCCTAGTCAAAAAGCTATCCCTGCAACCTCAGAGATTTCTTTTGACGTTTTTGGTTATGATTATGCCCAGTACAATGTTGGAAGTACTGCAAAAGTTGTGATTGCTCCTGTTGCAGCCACTGATCTTGTCCGAATGGATGGGATACAAAATCAACAACTATTTGATTTGAACTTAAGAAAGAATTTAGAGAAGACCAAAGTTAATAAAGATATTGGAAAGAGCATATCTAATACTTCGGAACATACCAATTTCCTGCTTTATCACAACGGAATAACTATTATCTGTGAAGAGCTAGACACATCAGAGGAAGACAAGATTAAGCTTAAAGGATATTCAGTAGTTAATGGCTGTCAAACAGTATCCAGTTTGTACAATAATAGAAGCCAAGTAACGCAAGATTTGAGAATATTGACTCGGATTATTCGTGTTAATGCTGATCAGGCAGGACTTGTATCAAAAATCACCTACAACAGCAATAATCAAAACGGTATTCAAGCACGAGATTTTAGATCTAACACTCAGACTCAGGTTAGATTACAACAAGAAATTGAGCATAGCTACCCAGAGTATTTTTATGAAATTAAGCGTGGAGATGAACCCGGTCAGCGTACTGTGATAGAAAATACGTTAGCTGGACAAATCTTGCTTGCTTTCGATTTAAAGCGTCCTTCATCGGTTCAACGGTACAGTAAAATTTTCGATGATATGCACCAGGAAATTTTTGCTCGCCCAGAAGTGACTGGCGGAAGGATCATAGCCTTATTTGAGCTTTACAAAGAGATTGAACAAAATTTATCACAAATTAGACCTGAGTTATTCGCAGGTTATCAAATCACTAAATTTTTTCTCTTGTACCTTATTTCAGAGGCTTTATCAGAAGATGAAGTAGGAAAGGCATTTTGTAAGAAACCAGAGGATTTTTATAAAGATCCTAATCAGAAAACCTGTTTACTTGAGTGTATGCAAATCATTCTGGCAGATCTGATTATTGATCTTAATGCAGAGTTTGAAGACGAAGGAGGAGAAAATTTTGATTTTAAGGCAGCCTTTAAATCTCCAAATTCCCTTCGCAATTTATCGAACAGAGTGGTCTCATCTCATAAAAAACTTATTGCGCGGGGACGTACTGAATCGTTTTCCCAGTTATGGAACAGGATAAGCAGTCAACCAAGATAAAAGCGCGATCGCGTTCTCCCCGACAGGCAGCATTATTATGGGCATCCCAGTAGCTACGGGCAACCCGAATGCGCCGACAAACTTCCTTGATGAGTGTTTCCCCAGTGAGGGGATTTTCCGGTTTTCCATAACTTCAATTTTGCTTACTTGTGCGATCGTAGCTTATTGAATTAGCGCTCGCTCCTGTTGAATTGCTACAAAACTTTGCTCCATAGATACCTGCAATCAGGCAACTCAAGAATCAGTAAAATAGCTGTAAACAGACACCTTATTGATTGCGTGGAGGCGATCGCTATGTCTTCGATAGTTGAAGTCAGTGAATCAGGAACCTTACAGTTACCTGACGAGATTTTACAGTCAATTCAGCCCAACACCCGCTTTGTAGTAGAGATAGAAAGCCTTAGCGACAGCGTTGCCAAGCAATATCGCGTAATCCTTTCCCCTGTTCCACCAGAGCAACCCTTTTGGGCAACTGCCACGCCTGAAGAACGTGCTGAACGTTTTCACCAGTGGGTACAAAGTCATAAGGATGGAGTTAATTTGCCAGACGAAGCCCTACGGCGGGAGAATATATACGACTAATGACAAATTATCTGCTGGATACTAACGTTTTACTCAGAAGTAGCGATCCTACGTCAGGCTTGCAAGCATTAGCAGATCTATCTGTTACTCGACTTCTGGCAAACAACGACCAGCTATATATCACCAGTCAGAACATGATCGAATTTTGGGTTGTTGCAACTCGTCCACCACAAGTCAATGGCTTGGGATGGAGTGTTGAAAGAACTCATGCTGAAGTTGAACAAATTATAAGTCAGTTTCCGCAGCTTGAGGAAACCCCAGAAATATTCCCCCACTGGTTCAATCTGGTGACAAGCTACCAAATTCAGGGTAAGCGCGTACATGATGCTCGGTTGGTTGCGGTGATGTTAGCGCATGGTGTAACGCATTTACTAACGTTTAACCCAGATGATTTTCAAAGCATCAATGAAATTGTAGTTGTTCATCCCCAAGCGATCGCTAACCTAGATGCACAGAACTAAACAAACGAATACAGTTTGGTCTGGTTCAACATAACCCTAGTTTGTCACTCTGTTCATAGTAAAATAAAAAGAGAAGCCTAAAAGGGAGACGGAGACAATGAAACATCCTAGAACTCCACAACTAACAATTAGTTTCATTGATCAATATTGTAATAATTATAAAAAGCTCTTTTCAGAAGTGAGAAGCTATGAAGCATTTAAGCAAATCCTCATGGGGATTCTCACACCAAGCAAAAGAAAAAGCTTAGTAACAATCTCAAAAATAGTGGGCTTAAAAAATAGTCAATCATTACATAATTTTTTAACACAATCGCCCTGGAAAGTTGAAGAATTAAGAGCAGAAAGACTAAAAATTATCCTGAACTGGTTAAGCTGATAGTTTATATGGAGAAAGTACTACCACCTTAATAAGGGTTTTAGAAAAATTAAAATTGCAATTCATGGTAGCAATTAGAAGCAATCATGGAGTCCGTATGCCAGAGGAAGAAGAAGTTAGG
>JAESGO010000069.1_pt1 | contig 75778 bp, 73 predicted proteins | sample 9269701 | NCBI WGS metagenome assembly JAESGO01 (sample SAMN15720690, study PRJNA650881) | algae metagenome | isolation source: Hormoscilla sp. CMT-3BRIN-NPC48 and co-occurring heterotrophs from... | place: USA: Clark Mountains Wilderness, California | collected 2010-04-18 | reverse complement strand
GCTCCGACCGGCTCAGCAGGTCGTGCACTCGGGCCATGGCGTTGAGGCGTTCCTGGGCCTCTTCGAACAAGGCTCTCACATGCGGGTCCTGCTGGCGCCGCCCCTGGATCGCAAGGAGCGAGGCGGCAATGGCGAGGCTGTTCTTGGCGCGGTGATTGACCTCAACCAGCAGCATCTCGCGATCAGCCACAAGCCGCCTCAGGCGCTCTGTGAGAACCTCAGCGGTTACGCAGGCTACAGCCTGCAAACGCCCGGTTGGCTGTGGCAAAAGAAGGCCAATCATGTGCCGCAAGGACCATAAGCTGCGTACGACGGGGTAGCGTGCTTGCGGATCATCGAGCTCTCGACACCGATTGCCACGACTCAGATGCGATGCCCAGGACATTCTCCGAGGCTGGTGTAACCCTCGAAGCACCCGAGGAGTAGTTGGCTCAAGACACTGCCACGCCAAATGGTGGCAAGAGTGAGTGCCAGTCTGGGGGAGCAATCGCCTAGGCTGCATAGACCTTAGCTGAGTGCACCAAACGCTTAGAAGTCCCTGCACAACCACCGCCTCGCCGAGCTAATATCTTCTAATGGCAAGAGCGACGTCGGTCGCAAATGGGGGCACCTGCAGGTGAAGAACGGGTTTTGCTCCCGTCTCGACTTGTAATGTCGCATACGCTCGACCCTCCAGTGTGTTCCATACGGTCACGCTGTAACGGCCTGGCGAGAGCCCAGGGACGCCAATGCTCGGGCTCAAGGGCCGCGCCCCAGGATGCATCATGCCACCCTCACCGATGGTGTCCGTGCGCAGGAGCCACACGACCGCTTGAGCCTCGTCGCCACACCCGAAGCAGCTAACCGCCTCATCAGAGACCTGGACCAAAGCATTCAAGCACCGGCGCCGAAAGCACGACCAATCAATGAGCGGCAGGAACCCAGCCAATGCGTGCTGCGCCTTACGCATGCCTCTCGTTAGAGTGTGTGGCGTCCGATTGGGCCAGCGCATCCCGCCCCCTGCCCCACCAGAGGCGAGATGAGCCCATTGCAGGTGCCGGAAGTACTCATCATCGAACGGTTCAGGAAGTGTAGTCTTGTGATCCTTGAACGTGTGAATCGGGCCATGTTCACTGTCGAGAAAGGGGCGACCGTCCCGGATCTCAGATAGGGCATCTTGCACAACACGCCCCATGCTGATCGCTGCATCCACTGTGTTCTTGGGATCATCGATGGTGCCATCCTCATAGATGTGGAGGCTGGCAAAGTTTAGATCTGGGTGGCGAAAGATCGGCTCTCGCATCAGCAAATCTGGGCGCAACGTCAACTCAGGCCCGAAGAGAGAAACCGTCTGTGGGTGCGAGCGGCCATAGAGGCGGAGTTCGAGGGCGCGCACATGGTGGCTCAGGTCATGGATGAACTCGCCAAAGCAGTCGGCGCTCTCTTCTGCTTGCGCGGGGTGGATCTCGTTCCAGAGATCCCAGGCAAAGAGCGCACCGCTGCCACCCCAGCGTTCAACGACAAAGGTGAGGCGCGCCTTAATGGCCTTGCGGGCCTCTGGGCAGAGTAGGATCCGGCTGGGATGCTTGAGTGGTCCGCCGTTCCTGCTGTTGTAGGGGTGATGCTTCCAGTGCAGCCACGTCCAGAAGGTATCAAAGGGGGTGAGCAAGATGCGCAAACCGACACGTTCGCAGAGTGCAAACAGATCATCCCAAAGCTGCACCATTGCAGGTACAAAAGTGCCGACGGGCCGCTCGATGTAGCGGTGCCGCACCTGTGCGTACTCAAGCATGAGACGCAGGCACGTAACGCCATGTCCCTTGAGATTAGCGAGATGGGCCTCGACAGCGGGCAGGTCGCGCCTGCGGAAGATGCCATTCAGCTCGATCCAACTGATGGCATCGTTCTGACCAACAGGCGTCCAAGCTTCACCCTCATCGGTGACGAAGTACGGCGCACCGGGGGCAATCTCGATCCAGGGCAGTGCCTGGGAGGCGTTCCGCTGCGGGCCTTGCAGGACAGCAGAGTTGGGAAAAGACAGCTCGCCACTAATGGTGTCTCTGAACATCACGAGGTCACTCCCACTGTAGGGGGGTTGGTGATGGTGAGGAGCGGCGGAAGTACTGCAAACGATGGACCTCTCGGATTGGACGTCAGCTTGCTGGTGAGGTGATGTGCGAGCTTCGAAGAACGCCGATGAGCCAACAGAGATCCATCTCGTAGCGTCTAGGATGCATGCCTGCCGAGATGAGCCCTCGCAGCCTGCCTCGGTGTCCCGCCTACCTTCGCTCTCGCGCCTGAGAGCCGCATCCTTCCAACCATTCACCTCAACTCTTTTCGGTGAAGCAGCAGGGTCAGCAGCAGTGCGCATCGGCGATTCAGGACATCGTCAGCATTATCGATGAGGTGAGCGGCATTGCAGTAGCGATTGCGGCGGCTATCGAAGAACGGTTGGCGGTGACGACCGAACTCGCCATCACGCTGCAGCAGACGACCGGCCACACGCAATAGGAGGCCCGGAGCATCGGAACGTTGAGCGGATCTACGGCGGCTGCCTCTGGCGCAGCTCAGCAGGTGGGCGAAGCGCCGGGCACCCTCACTCAGCAACTCGCACGCCTGCGCGACAACATCCGAACGTTCCTGACCACAGCAAAAGCAGCATAAAACTGGCGCTACGAGCACAAGCGGATCAGTTCTGGCGTTGAGCGTTGATCTGCTGTGGTCCCTGAAGAAGCTTAGGGGCCTCCAGACGCAATTGAACTGCTAAATGAAGTCTGCTGTGACCCAATGCGAACCGTCGAGCAGCCATGCCGACGTACCCTAAGGCCACGAGCAATATAGGGTAGGTGCGAACAGAGAACTGGGGATAGATCCACATCGCCGACGAGGTTCTGCTTACCATGTGCTTACCAGATCAATTCTGGTAAGCAGCAAAAGGGGAGCAAGAATGCTCAACCCCTTGGAGAGTAATGGCGCGCCCGAAAGGATTCGAACCTCTGACCCCCAGATTCGTAGTCTGGTGCTCTATCCAGCTGAGCTACGGGCGCTGATCGGCGGTGCCTGGCGAGGCCAAGCAATTCGGCCGGAGGCGGGTGACTTATAGCGTTCGCGGAGGCTTGGCAAGCCCGATTGCGCAGTTCGATGCACGGAGCCGCATTGCCCAACGGGCGGGGCTCTCAGGTCACTAGCCCCGGTCGGCCGCCGGGCGGTCCGGAATCGTGAGGCGGAAGCGGGCGCCGATGGGGGTGTCGTCGAGGGCAACCGTGCCGCCGTGGAGGCGCACCAGCTCGGCCGCGATGGGAAGCCCAAGCCCGGTGCCGCCGCTGCGGGTGGAGCCCTGGAAGGCCGAGAAGAGATTGGCCCGGGCGCGGTCCGGCACGCCGGGGCCGTTGTCGCCGACCGTGATCGTCACGACGCCGCCGACCCGCCGGGCCTCCACCGTGATGCGGGGCGCGCCCTCCGTGGAGCCGGCCTGGCTCAGGGCCTGGACCGCGTTGCGCATGAGGTTGACGAGAACGCGGGAGAGCTGGTCCGGGTCCGCATCGATCACGAGGTCGTCCGGCACGGCGGTCTCGACGGTGATGCTGGCTCCGGGCGCGAGGCCTGTCAGATCCGCCAATTCCTCGACGACCGGCTTCAACGGGAGCGGGCGGCGCTGCGGCGGGCGCTCGCTGGCCCGGCCATAGGCGAGAGTGGATTCGCAGAAGGTGATGGCCCGCCCGAGCGTCGCGATGAGGCGCGGCGCGACGCGCTGCACGGTTTCGTCCTTGGTGCGCTCCAGGCGATCGGTGAGGAGCTGCGCCGTGGTGAGCATGTTGCGCAGTTCGTGGTTGATCTTGCTCACCGCAAGACCGAGCTCCGCGAGGCGCCGCTTCTGGCGCAGCTCGCTCGCGAGCGTCGCTTCCATCTGCGCGAGCGCCTGCTCGGCAAGGCCGATCTCGTCGCCCCGGTCGGTGGGCCGGATGACCCTGGAGGCATCCTCGGGATCGCCCGCGAAAGCGGCGATGTTGCCCGACAATCGCCGCACCGGCCGCACGATCACCCATTGCAGGGCCAGATAGACGAGGCTCGCCGTGATCCCTGAGATGAGAAGCGACAGCAGGAGGATGTTGCGGGAAAAATCGAGCATGGCGGCGCGCAGGGGACCTTGCTCCAGCACCACCTCGACGAACTCGACGCCCATCCCCTCGCCGATCACGCGGATCGGCCCGTCGACGGGCCGGAACAGCGCCTCGAAGGCGTCCTGCATCAGGACGAACCAGCCCGCCTCGCGCAGGTCGACCGTCTTGTAGACCTCCTGCGGCACGCCCTCTGTGGCCAGGAGGCGGCGCAGACCCCCGCCGCGCACGGCAATGGCCCTGGCGCCCACGCCGGCGAGCAGCCGCTCCTCCAGGTCCTCCGAGAGGCGCTCCTCCGGCGCCGCGTCGAGGACGAGGGCCGCGACCTGCGCGGCGGCGAGGCGGTCGTTGAGCCAGTTGCGGCGGAAATTGGCCACCGAGGGCACGTAGATCAGCACCTCGGCGACCATCACGAAGAGGATGGTGAGCAACAGCAGCCGCGCCGAAAGACCAAGGCGCGGCATCAAGCGGCGCATGGAGGGGAGCGGCCGCTCCGCGTTCATGGCCGGAGGCCCGCCCTCACCCGAACCGGCGCGCGGCCGCAACGAGGCGGCGGAGCCAGGGGTTGCGGGTAGAGGGGCGCAGGAACTCGACCGCCGCCCGCTTCGTCACCTCCGACAGGGTCGGATAGGGGAAGACGAGGCCGGCGAGGGCCTGCACCTTCAGACCCTCCTTGATGCACAAAGCCCAGGGCACGATGAGCTCCCCGGCCCCGGGACCAGCAATGCTGCAGCCCAGGATCCTGCCCCGGGGAGTCACGATCGCCTTCACATGACCCTCCGTCCGCCGCTCGGCCTGCGCCCTGTCGTTCTCTGCATACGGCCAGCGCAGGATTTGGATCGTCCCATGCCGTGCCCTCGCCTCCTCCTCCCCAAGCCCGACGGAGGCGATCTCGGGGTCCGTGTAGGTGACCCGCGGGATCGGCGTCGTGTCCACCTTGACGGGTAGCCGAAACAGGGCGGAGCGGATCACGAGGCCCGCATGGTAATTCGAGACATGGGTGAAGCGGTAGCCCGCGGCCGCGCCCCCGGCGCAATCGCCGATCGCGTAGACCCGCCGGTTGCGGCTCCGAAGCCCCTTGTCGACGACGATCCCGCTCCCGTCCGCGTCCACGCCCGCAAGGTCGAGGCCGAGCCCGCCCGTCACGGGCTTTCGGCCCGTCGCCACGAGGAGGTGGCTGCCGGCGATCACCGCTCCGTCATCGAGCACGAGAGCGGGCCCATCCGGCCCCGCCTCGACGCGGGCGACGCCGGTGCCGGCGCGGAGCGTCACTCCTTCGCGGAGAAGGGCGCGCTCCACCACGGCCGCCATCTCGGGATCCTCGCGGCCAAGGATCCGGGGTCCGGCCTCCACAAGGGTTACGGGCGTTCCAAGCCGCCGATGGGCCTGGGCGATCTCCACGCCGATCGGGCCGCCGCCGAGGATGAGGAGATGCCGGGGCGCCTCCGCAAGGTCGAAGACCGTCTCGTTGGTGAGCGGGTTCGCCTCCGCGAGGCCCGGAATCGGCGGCAGGGCAGGCTTGGAGCCGGTGGCGACCACGAAGCGCCGCGCCTCGATGCGAAAGCTGCCCGCCTCCACGGCATCGGGCCCCACGAACCGGGCCTCGGCCTGGATGACCCTGACGCCGAGCGCCGTGAAGCGGGCAACGGAATCGTTCGGCGCGATGGCCTCGATGACCCCGCTCACGTGGCGGCGGACGGCCGCGAAGTCCACGGATGCCTCCGGCACCAGGACGCCGAAGGGGGCCGCCGTCAGGCTTTCATGGCGCCGCTCGCCTGCCGCGATGAGCGCCTTCGAGGGCACGCAGCCCGCATTGAGGCAGTCGCCGCCCATGCGGTCGCGCTCGATCAGGACGACCGGCACCCCGAACGAGGCCGCGATGGCGGCGACCGACAGGCCCGCGGAGCCCGCCCCGATGACGCATAGGTCCGGTTTCAGAAGCTCTGCCACGCTCAACCCCCTTCGGCCCTGCAGGCTCCGCCCCAGGCATCACGCCCCGGGGCGGTCCGCCAGGCCCTTGATCTTGTGTCCATAGAAGCGCTTCACGAGCACCGGCACCAGGGCAAGGAGGCCGAGCGCCGCGAGGGCGGCGAGGATCTGCGGCGTCACGAGGCTCTTGAGGCTGAGATCGACCCCGCAGGCGGCCCCGCCGGCCGCAAGGCAGGCCTGCCTTGCCTCCTGCTGCGCCCCGATGATGCTGTCGAGCCCGGAGCCCGCGACCGCGAAGGCGTAGGTGCCGGGGATGAGGCCGATCTGGGTGGCGAGGACAAAGACGCGCAGCCTCACCCCGAAGAGGGCTGCGGCGAGGTTGGTGACCCAGAATGGCACGAGCGGGAGAACGCGCAGGAAGAGGAGGTAGGACAGGGCATCGGCCCTGAACCCCTCGGCGAGGCGCTGGATGCGGGAGCCGGCCCGGCGCACCAGGGCATCGCCGACCGAGGTGCGGGCGATGAGGAAGACGCCCGTGGCGCCGATCGTGGCCGCTATGGAGGCCGCCGCCCCGCCCACGAGCCAGCCGAAGAGAAAGCCGCCGATGATGGTGAGGAACACGGCGCCCGGGATCGAGAGCGTCGTCGCCGTGATGTAGATCCCCATATAGAGGAGGAGCGCCTTGGACCGGTGAGCCTCCACGAAGGCCTGGAGCCGATCCCGGTGGTCCACCAGCACGTCGAGGCTCAGGTACCGGTGGGCGCCGCTCCCGAAGACGGCCGCGGCCGCCAAAGCGGCAAGGACGAGGGGCAGGAGGCGCCAAGCGCTGCTCCGGCCACCTGGCGGCGTCTGCCCGGCGTCGTCCACGTTCTCTCCCCGTTCGGCCCGCCCGTATGTAGCCGGAAAAAGGCTCCTGTCCCACGCCCGTCACACCCTCGTGAAGCGCGGCGGCCGGGGAGGCCCGGGACGCAGGCCGCGAGGGCGTGCGATCCTCTTGGCCGAAGCGGCGCGCAAGCCCGTTCCGGCGTTGACTTCGCCCCGCCCTTCCGTCATAAGCCCGCGGACTGACAGCGCTCCGTTTGGGCGCTGATCGTTTTTTCGTGACAGTTTTCGGGCCAAGCCCCACCGGACGCGAGCCGCTTCACGGCACCGTCCGCAATGCCGGAGAAGAGCCGTGAAGAGGACGTATCAACCGAGCAAGCTCGTGCGCAAGCGGCGCCATGGCTTTCGCGCGCGCATGGCGACGAAGGGTGGCCGCAAGGTCATCGCCGCTCGCCGCGCCCATGGCCGCAAGCGCCTGTCCGCCTAAAGCACCCGTCCTGCCCCGATGCGCGATGACCGGGCGCGGTCCAGTGCCGCGCCACCATCCATCGGGCGCCTGACGAAACGACCGGACTTCCTTGCGGCGGCCTCGGGCCGCCGCTTTCATACGGAGCGGATGAGCGTCCAGGGCCGCCCCAGGGGCGACGACGCGCTGGGGCTCCGGTTCGGTCTCACGGTCACCCGCAAGGTGGGCCATGCGACCGAGCGCAACAGGATCAAGCGTCGCCTACGGACCGCCTTCCCGTTGGCCGCGGCCGACCATGCCGGTCTCAACGTGGATATCGTGGTGATCGGCCGGCGCGACATCCTGACTGCTGACTACGGGCTCCTCATCGAGGATCTTCGCCGCGCCTTGGCGGTGGTGACGAAACCGAAGGGTCCGAGGTCTCCCCAACGGGGAACCGAGCCCCCATCTCCGTACGGCAAGCCGCAAGGGCGACCCGATGCTTGAGCCGAAATCCTTTCCCCGCCCCGGGCTTCGATGCGGGCTCCCGCGCCGCTCCGGCGGCGCCCCGACCCGTTCACCGGGCGGCCCGCCCCCCTCCCCCGCAACCCTTACGGCCACCGACGATTCCCGCCGCGGAACCCTGACCCATGCGTGACGACAACAGAAACCTGCTCCTGGCGATCGTTCTCTCGGTCGCGGTGCTGCTCGGCTGGCAGTTCTTCTTCGCGCCGCCCGAGGCGCCCCGGCCGCAGGCCACGCAGCAGGCGGGGCAGAACGTCAACCCGAACGCGCCCAATCCGCCCGCCACCCCGAGCCAGGCCGGCGGCCCAGCGGCGCCCGTCCCGGGCACGGGCCCCGCGGCGGTGCCGGGCGCGGCGCCCCTGGTCGAGCCCCGCGAGGCGGCCCTCGCCCGCTCCCCGCGCGTTGCCATCGACACGCCCTCGATCCGCGGCTCCATCAGCCTGCGCGGCGGGCGCATCGACGACGTGTCCCTGAAGACCTTCCGCGAGACGGTCGAGCCCAACAGCGCCAACATCGTGCTGTTCTCGCCCTCGGGCAGCCAGAACCCCTATTACGCCGAGTTCGGCTGGGTCGGCACCAATGCGGTGCCGGGCCCCGATTCGATCTGGACCGCCGACAACACCGTGCTGACCCCCGGCCGGCCGGTGACGCTATCCTTCGACAACGGCCAGGGCCTCGTCTTCCGCCGCACGATCACGGTGGACGACAAGTCCATGTTCACCGTGAAGGACGGAGTGGAGAACCGCGGCACCGCAGCCGTGACCCTCTACCCCTACAGCCTCGTCTCCCGTCACGGGAAGCCGTCCGTCCTCGGCTATTACGTGCTGCACGAGGGCATGATCGGCGTCCTCGGCGACCAGGGGCTGCAGGAATTCACCTACGACACGCTCGCCAAGGAAGCGCCGGTGCCCGGCCAGAGCACCCGTGGCAAGGTGTGGGACGGGGTGACGGGCGGCTTCGTCGGCATCACCGACAAGTACTGGGCCGCCGCCGCCATTCCGGATCAGAGCCAGCCCTACCAGGGCTCGTTCACGGAGCGCGATCAGAACGGCCTCAAGATCTACCAGGCGAACGTGCTCGGCCAGGCCCGGGCCGTGGAGCCGGGCGCCACCGCCGAGACCACCCAGCGGCTGTTTGCCGGCGCCAAGGAAGTGCGCGTGGTGGACGGCTACAAGGACGGCCTCGGCATCAAGAACTTCGACCTCCTCATCGATTGGGGCTGGTTCTACTTCATCACCAAGCCGCTCTTTAAGGTGATCGACTACTTCTTCCACCTGTTCGGCAATTTCGGCGTGTCGATCCTCATCGTCACCGTGCTGCTGAAGCTCGTGTTCTTCCCGCTCGCCAGCAAGTCCTACGCCTCCATGGCAAAGATGAAGGCAGTGCAGCCGGAGATGGTCGCCATCCGCGAGCGCTACGCGGACGACAAGATGAAGCAGCAGCAGGCGCTGATGGAGCTCTACAAGAAGGAGAAGATCAATCCGGTCGCCGGCTGCTGGCCGGTGCTGATCCAGATCCCGGTCTTCTTCGCGCTCTACAAGGTGCTCTTCGTCACCATCGAGATGCGCCACGCGCCGTTCTTCGGCTGGATCCGCGACCTCGCGGCGCCGGACCCGACCTCCATCTTCAACCTGTTCGGCCTCCTGCCCTACAACCCGGGCGCGGTTCCGGTGCTGGGCCCGTTCCTCATGCTCGGCGTGTGGCCGATCCTCATGGGCATCACCATGTGGCTGCAGATGAAGATGAACCCGGAGCCTGCGGACCCTGTCCAGAAGCAGGTGTTCAGCTGGATGCCGATCATCTTCACGTTCATGCTGGGCTCGTTCCCGGCGGGCCTCGTGATCTACTGGGCCTGGAACAACGCCCTCTCCATCGCGCAGCAATACTTCATCATGCGCAAGAACGGCGTGAAGGTGGAGCTGTGGGACAACCTGCGCGGCACCTTTGGCAAGAAGGCCGAAGCGAAGGGCTGACGCTCCGCGCTTCCTCAACCGACCATTCTGCGACGCCCTCCCCCTCCGGGAGGGCGTTGTCGTTTCGACGATCCGGCGGCCCCTGCCCGCTCGGCCGTTTGCCTCCGGCCATCCTGCGACGCCCTCCCCGTTCGGGAGGGCGCGGTCGATTGGGCCCCCTGCCCGCTCGGCCGTTTGCTTTTGCGGAAGGGTCCGCCCTATCTTTCCCAACCGGCGCACTATGGCGGGTTCTCATGGGATCGGGGCGACGAACGAAGAAGAGCCGGGCGGCAGGCGCGGCTCCCCGGGAAATCGAGCTGAAGCTCGAGGCCGAACCGCTCGCGATCGACCGTCTCCTCGCCCATCCGCTCATCAAGGCCGCCGGCGCCGGACGACGCGCGCGCCTTCACGCGATCTATTACGATACCCCCGACGAGACCCTGCGCCGCGCGGGCATTTCCCTGCGCACCCGGCGCGAGGGACGGCGCTGGATCCAGACCATCAAGGCCGATCGGGATTCCGGCGCCCTCGCCCTCGACCGCAGCGAATGGGAGACGCCCGTGAAGGGCGAGGCCCTGAATCTCGATGCGGCCGCGGGCACCGCTCTCGAAGCCCATCTCCACGATGGCATAGGCCCGCTGCTCCGCCCTGCCTTCACGGTCACGAGCGAGCGCCGGACCCATGTGCTCGAGCGGGAGGGCGCCACGGTCGAGGTGGTGCTGGACCGGGCCGAGGTGCAGGCCGACGGGCGCAGCACGGCCTTCGGCGAGGTGGAGATCGAGATCAAGCACGGATCGGCGGCGCCCCTCTTCGGCCTTGCCCTCGAACTCGCCGAGGCGGTGCCCCTGCGCCTGTCCCTCACCACCAAGTCGGCCCGGGGCTACGCGCTGGGCCAGACCGAGCCGCAAAAGCCGGTCAAGGCCCAGCCCGTCACCTTCGTGCGCGGCACCACGAGCGCGGCGACCTTCCAGGCCATCGCCCGGTCCTGCCTCGCGCAAGCCGTGCGCAACGAGGCGCTCCTCAGGTCTACCCGGGACCCGGGGGCGCTCCACCAGATGCGCGTCGGCCTGCGGCGCCTGCGGGCGGCCATCTCCCTGTTCAAGGACATGATGGAGGATCCGCAGAGCGAGGCGATCCGCGGCGAGCTTCGGACGGTCAGCCACCAATTGGGCGCCCTGCGCGATCTCGATGTCTTCATCGGGCGGCTCGAGGAGGGGGATCCCGCGCTGGTGGAGGCCCGGGAGCGGCGGGAGCGGGCCTATGACGGCATGCTGGAGACGCTCGACACCCCGCGGCTGTGCTCCCTCACATTGCGGGTCGCCGCCTGGATCGAGGCCGGGGATTGGCTCGAAGCGGACGATGCGGACCTGCGCCACGCCCGGGACCAGCGGATCGAGCGACGCGCGCAAAAGCAGCTCGGCCGGCGTTGGAAGCGGGTGCTCAAGCGCATGAAGCACCTTGCCGATCTCGAACCCGAGGCCCGTCACCGGGTGCGCATCGAGATCAAGAAGCTCCGCTACGGGGCGGAGTTCTTCCAAAGCCTCTTTCCCGGAACCAAGGACAGCCGGAAGGCGATCCTCGCCGGTCTGGAGAGCCTGCAAGAGACCCTCGGCGAGTTGAACGACATCGCCGTCGGCGGGGGAATGCTGGGCGAAGGCGCCATGCCGGAGGAGGGTGGCGCCGCCGAGGCGGAAGCGGCGGAGGAACGAACGGCCGCGCTTCTGGCGCATGCCTGGGCCGACGCCAAGCGCCTTGCGGAGGTGGAGCCCTTCTGGGAGTAACCGCCTCCTTTGCCGCGCATCCCCATGCCAGAACACGCCTCCGCCGCAACCGGCCCCGATCCCCTCGATCCCGCGCCCCTGCCGGGGCACCCCCGGGTGGGCTTCCTCAAAGCTTTCGTGAAGCAGCCGAACATCCTGGTCGGCGACTACACCTATTACGACGACCCGGCCGGGCCGGAGCATTTCGTCGCCCGCTGCGTTCAGCACCACTACGATTTCATGGGCGACCGGCTGATCATCGGCCGATTCTGCGCCATCGCGACGGGCGTCACCTTCATCATGAACGGCGCCAACCATGCGATGACGGGTTTCTCGACCTACCCGTTCAACATCTTCGGGCATGGATGGGAGCAGGGCTTCGACTGGGCCACCATCCGGGCGGGCTTCAAGGGCGATACGGTCGTCGGCAACGATGTCTGGATCGGCCAGGAGGCCACCATCATGCCGGGCGTGACGATCGGCGATGGCGCCATTGTGGCCGCCAAGGCCGTGGTGACCGGGGATGTGCCCCCCTATGCGGTCGTGGGCGGCAACCCGGCCCGAACCTTACGCCGGCGCTTTCCGGACGCGGTGATCGACGAGCTCCTGGCGATCCGGTGGTGGGACTGGGATGCGGCCACCATCACGCGCCACCTCGATGCGATCCGGGGCGCCGATCTCGCGGCCCTCAAGGCCGCCTTGAAGAACGGCGCCTGAACGTCGATAACCGGCTCATGGCCGATATTCCCAATACCGAACCGACCTCCACCGAAATCGACCCCTTTCTCGAGACTGGGCGAAAGCTCTTCGCGGGCGAGGCGGATTTCATCTGGGCCGCCAACTCGCTCCAGGCCCTCCCCCCGCAGACCCGGGTGGAAATCGCCTTCGCGGGCCGCTCCAACGTGGGCAAGTCGAGCCTCGTCAACGCGCTCACCGGGCGCAACACGCTCGCCCGCACCTCGCATACGCCGGGCCGCACGCAGCAGCTCAACTTCTTCGACATCGGGGGGCGCTTCCACCTCGTGGACATGCCGGGCTACGGCTACGCGGCGGTGGAGAAGGAAAAGGTGCAGGCCTGGACCAAGCTGATCCACGATTATCTTCGCGGCCGCCAAAGCCTCGCCCGGGTCTATGTGCTGATCGATGCCCGGCACGGGATCAAGCCGGTGGACGAGGGGGTGCTGGAAACCCTCGACAAGGCGGCCGTGTCCTATCAGGTCGTGCTGACGAAAGCGGACGAGGTGAAGGCCGGCGACCTCGAGAAGCGCCTTGTCGCGACCGCGGCGGCCATCGCCAAGCGAGCGGCGGCTTTCCCGGAGATCGTGCCGACATCGAGCCGGAACGGGACCGGGATCCCGGAATTGCGGGCCGGAATCGCGCGGCTTCTCAGCGAGCGCGGCGCCGGGTGAAGGAGGCCCGCTCCGAGGAGCGGGCCTCTAGGTCTTAGCAGCGCTGCGAGAGCGGACGGCCGTTGCGGCCAACCAGAACGTTGCCGACTTCATCCGTCACGTAGCAGCGGCCCGGAGCCGGACCGGCGACCTGCGCGCCGACCATGGCGCCGTTCGAGGCGCCGACCGCAGCGCCCGTCGTGGCGCCCGCGACTGCACCGATGCCGCCGCCGACCACGGCCCCCACGGGGCCGCCGACGATGGCGCCGGTCGTGGCGCCGGCCACGGTGCCCGTGGTGGTGGGGGTGCAGGCGGCCGCGCCGAGGCAGGCCAGAGCAACGAGAACGATCTTGTGCATGGGCGAAGACTCCCTCATGACCTCCGGGGGACGGGCGGAGGCGACCCAGGCTCGCATCCCGAACAGGGATTGCCCGGGGCTAACGCCAAGCCGGCCCAAGGGTTCGGGTAAGTAGATCCTGTTCAGGCCAAGGCCGATGCTGGGAAGACGAGTGGGAGAGACGATCACATGATGCGCATCCTCGTCGCCCTGGCGAGCCTTGCCGGCCTTGCGGGCGTCGCCCTCTCGGCCGCGGCGGCCCACGGCCCAGGCGGTCCCAATCTCGACACCGCGGCCCGCTTCCTGCTGATCCATGCGGCCGCGCTCCTGGCTCTCGCGGCGCTCATGGGCGGCGCCCTGCACGACCGGATCGCCTCGGCCGCCGGACTGGTTCTGCTCCTTGGCCTCGTTCTCTTCTGCGGCGATCTGGTCCGCCGGGCCTATGGGGGCGTCGGCCTCTTTCCCATGGCGGCGCCCTCGGGCGGCTTTCTCCTCATGGGCGGTTGGGCGCTGATCGGCCTTGCGGCCCTCGTCGGGCCGCGGGCCTGAGACGCCCGGGACCTCTTATCGGGACTGTCGTTCGACGGCTCGCGCAGCCAGTTCCCAGGCGGCGGCGGCTGCGCTAGAAGGCGGCTCCCTCGCCCTCAAGGTTCGATGAGCAAGACCCCATGACCGAGCCCCTCCCGAACGTGCATGTGCGCGCCGAAATCCTCGTCCAGGCCCTGCCGCACATGCAGCGCTACGACGAGGAAGTCGTGGTCATCAAGTACGGCGGCCATGCCATGGGCGACCGCGCGGCGGCCGAGGATTTCGCCGAGGATATCGTGCTGCTCGAGCAGTCGGGCATCAAGCCGATCGTGGTCCACGGCGGCGGGCCGCAGATCGGCAAGATGCTGACGAAGCTCGGGATCGAGAGCGAGTTCAAGGGCGGCCTGCGCGTCACGGACGCCGCCACGGTCGAGATCGTCGAGATGGTGCTCGCGGGCTCCATCAACAAGCAGATCGTCGGCTGGATCGGCGCCGAGGGCGGCAAGGCCGTCGGCCTGTGCGGCAAGGACGGGAACATGGTGACGGCCCGCAAGGCCACCCGCACCGTGATGGACCCGGATTCGAACATCGAGAAGATCGTCGATCTCGGCTTCGTGGGCGAGCCCGAGAGCGTCAACCGTTCCGTGCTCGACGCGGTGCTCAAGGCGGAACTGATACCCGTCCTGGCGCCCGTCGCCATTGGGGCCGAGGGCCAGACCTACAACGTGAACGCGGACACCTTCGCGGGGGCGATCGCCGGCGCCATGGGCGCCAAGCGCCTTCTCCTCCTCACCGACGTGCCCGGCGTCCTCGACAAGAACAAGAACCTCATCCCCGAGATGACCATCGAGGATTGCCGCCGCCTCATCGCGGACGGCACCATCACGGACGGCATGATCCCAAAGATCGAGACCTGCATCTATGCGCTCGAGCGCGGCGTCGAGGCCGTCGTCATCCTGGACGGCAAGGTCCCGCATGCGGTGCTGCTGGAGCTCTTCACCGATCACGGTGCCGGCACGCTCATCCGCCGGGGGTGAGCGGGGGCCGCGTCAGGGGCGGCCGCAATCGCTGTGGATGTCGAGATACCCCTTCCAATTCTGCAGCTCGGCGAGTTTCGCCGGGCTCGCGCCGCATCGGTTGGGGGCTCTTTCGGCGATAGCGACAATCGCGTTCAGGGTCCTGTGCGCGGTCACGACAGCCGGGCATATAGCGCCGAACTGGCGCATGGCCCGCTGGGCGGGTGCGTCGGCTTTGATCTTCGCCGTGGCTTGTTTGAACTGCGCTATCAGCCCCGGGACGTCCCGGCACGACTGGGCCCAGACCTGGTTTGGCGTGACAACGAGGGCGATTGCGATAGCTAGCGCTGAAAGCTTTGCCATAAGCCTCTCCACCTATAACTTTGTTACAGTTAGGAGGCAGGTAGAGGAAGGCAACGGCAGCAAGCCCCTGCGCACTGAACTCTTTCGGGGTTCAGCGGTTAGGTCTATCCTTTCGCCATGGGGCCTCCCTGCTCCATCACCCAACTTGAGATCATGACGGCCGTTCCCTCGCTCCAGCCGCACCTGTCCACTCCGGATTCCCGGAGCTTCGGTCACGTAGACACCTGGATCTTCGATCTCGACAACACGCTCTACCCGCACGAATCCCGGGTCTGGCCGCAGATCGACGAGCGGATCACCCTCTACATCGCCACGACCTTCGGGCTCGATGGCCTGTCGGCGAAGGCGCTCCAGAAGTATTTCTATCATAAATACGGGACGACCCTGCGGGCGCTCATCGACGAGTACGGGATCGATCCGTATGACTTCCTCGATTTCGCCCACGACATCGACCACTCGGATATCGAGCTCAATGCCTCTCTCGGGGACGCGATCGAACGGCTGCCGGGGCGCAAGCTCATCCTCACCAACGGCTCGCAGAAGCATGCCGAGAACGTGGCCCGGAAGATCGGCATCCTCGATCACTTCGAGGCGGTGTTCGACATCGCCGCCGCCGATTTCGTGCCGAAGCCCGAGCGGCGCGCCTATGAGCGCTTCCTCGAAAAGCACGGCGTCGAGCCCGCCCGCTCCGCGATGTTCGAGGATATCGCCAAGAATCTCGTGGTGCCCCACGATCTCGGCATGACGACGACGCTCATCATCCCCAAGACGATCGACCCCTTCCGGGAAGAGTTCGAGCAGACCGCGGTCGAGGCCCCCCATATCGACCACATCACGAACGACCTTGCGGCGTTCCTGGTGGAGCGGGCGCCGCTCCTCGACAAGCCGGCCTGAGACCGACGCGCCAATCACGACGCGAGAGACAGGATCCGGTGAGGCGACGGAGCGGAAGCCCGCCGCCCCTCGTCGGGTCGGCCATCCACGCCGATTGACAATCCCGCCCCCCGGCCCGACAGTCGCTCCCGTTCCGAGGGGGGCCCTGCCAAGGGGCTGAGATTGGGCTTGATGCGCCCTGACCCTTGAACCTGATCCGGGTCATTCCGGCGGAGGGACTGGAACTACAGCGCTGCCCCCCAGCCACACCCGGATCTCCTGCAACGCGTCAAGGGAGATCCACGATGAACGCCCCCGTCCCACCCCCTAAGGGCCTGCCGCAATCGGTCACCACCGGTCCGATCCAAGGCTCGCGCAAGGTCTATGCGTCGCCGGAAGGCCGCTCCGACATCCGCGTGCCGTTCCGGGAGATCACGCTCACCGACCCGAAGGAGGCACCGGTGCGGGTCTATGACCCGTCGGGCCCCTATACGGAGACCGATGCCGCCATCGACCTCTCGCGCGGCCTGCCGCTGGTGCGCGAGCCGTGGCTCGATGCGCGCGGCTACGCCCGCGTGGAGGCCAGGCCCGTGAAGCCGGAGGACAACGGCAACGTGGCGGCCGACAAGCTCGTCGCCCCCTGCCCGGCCGAGCGCGCCGTGCGCCGCGCGGCCCCTGGCCAGATGGTGACGCAATACGAGTTCGCGCGCGCCGGCATCGTCACGGAAGAGATGATCTACGTGGCGCACCGCGAGAACCTCTGCCGCGAGGCGATGCTCGCCGAGGCCGAGGCGAGGATCGCGGACGGCGAGAGTTTCGGGGCCGAGATCCCGCCCTTCATCACGCCGGAATTCGTGCGCCAGGAGATCGCGCGAGGCCGCGCCATCATCCCGGCGAACATCAACCATCCGGAAGTGGAGCCGATGGCGATCGGCCGGAACTTCCTTGTGAAGATCAACGCCAATATCGGCAATTCCGCGGTGGTCTCCACGGCCGCCGAGGAGGTGGAGAAACTCGTCTGGGCGATCCGCTGGGGCGCCGACACGGTGATGGACCTCTCCACCGGCCGCAACATCCACAACATCCGTTCCTGGATCATGCGCAACTCGCCGGTGCCGATCGGCACGGTGCCGATCTACCAGGCCCTGGAGAAGGTGGGCGGCGATCCCATCAAGCTCGATTGGGAGGTGTTCAAGGACACGCTCATCGAGCAGGCCGAGCAGGGCGTCGATTACTTCACGATCCATGCGGGCGTGCGGCTTCCTTACGTGCCGCTCACGGCCAAGCGCGTCACCGGCATCGTCTCGCGCGGCGGCTCGATCATGGCTCGCTGGTGCCTCGCCCATCACAAGGAGAGCTTCCTCTACGAGCGCTTCGACGAGATCTGCGAGATCATGCGCGCCTACGACGTGTCGTTCTCCCTCGGCGACGGATTGCGCCCGGGCTCTCTCGCGGATGCGAACGACGCCGCGCAGTTTGCGGAGCTGGAGACGCTCGGCGAACTCACCAAGGTGGCCTGGGACAAGGGCTGCCAGGTGATGATCGAGGGCCCCGGCCACGTGCCGATGCACAAGATCAAGGTCAACATGGAAAAGCAGCTGCGCGAATGCGGCGAGGCGCCCTTCTATACGCTTGGCCCGCTCACCACCGATATCGCGCCGGGCTACGACCACATCACCTCCGGCATCGGCGCCGCGATGATCGGCTGGTTCGGCACGGCGATGCTCTGCTACGTGACCCCGAAGGAGCATCTGGGGCTCCCCAACCGCGACGACGTGAAGACGGGCGTCATCACCTACAAGATCGCGGCGCATGCGGCGGATCTCGCCAAGGGCCACCCGGCCGCGCAGCTGCGCGACGACGCGCTCTCCCGCGCCCGGTTCGATTTCCGCTGGGAGGATCAGTTCAACCTCTCCCTCGACCCCGACACGGCTCGGGCCTACCACGACGAGACCCTCCCGAAGGACGCCCACAAGGTCGCCCATTTCTGCTCCATGTGCGGCCCCAAATTCTGCTCCATGAAGATCACGCAGGATCTGCGCGCCGAGGTGCTGGCCATGGGCGACAACGAGCGCGCGGCGCTCGAGGGCATGGCGGCCAAGAGCCGCGAGTTCCTGGACGGCGGGGCTAAGCTCTACGTGAAGGCGGGGGAGTAACCCCCGCCCCGACAAAGAAAAACGGCGGCCTCGCGGCCGCCGTTCTCGCATCCAGGGCAGCGCGCCTTTAGGCGGCCTGCTGGTTGATCTTGCTCTCGGCGATGCGGTTCAGCTTCGCGTCCGTCGCCTTCTCCTGCTCCAGGATCTGGTGCAGCACGGCGGCGCAATCCTGGCGGCCGAGCTGCTTGGCCCAGGCGACGAGGGTGCCGTAGCGGGTGATCTCGTAGTGCTCGACGGCCTGCGCGGCCGCAAGGAGCGCCGCATCGAGCACCTGCGGATCCTCGACCTCGCCGGCGATCTCCTGCGACTCGTCGATGATGCCGTCGATGGCCGGGCAGGTGACGCCCTTTGGGTCATGGCCGTGCATGCGGAACACCTGCTCGACCATCTGGATCTGCTGCTCGGTCTCCGACAGATGCGTCTGGAACGCCTGCTTCAGCTGCGGATCGCTCACCTTCGCGATCATCTGCGGCAGCGCCTTCGTGATCTGCTGCTCGGCGTAGTAGATGTCCTGCAGGGTGTGAACGAAGAGGTCGTCAAGCGTCTTGATGTCTTTCGAGAAAATGCCCATGGCGTTCAGCTCCTCAGGTGAAAACGGTCGGGGTCGCGACAGGCTGCGCCCATGCAATGCACCGGTGGCGCGCACGACAGCTTATCCAGAACGTGCCGGCCCGCTGGACAGTTCCGGCCAAAGGCCGCGGACGGCGCTTGCGCGAAGGGCGCCGCCTGCTCCTAGACGGCCTCTGGATTGATGGCGTCCTCGGCGATCTCGGAGAGGATCTCGTCCGTGTCGGTCTCCTCGTCGAGGGACAGCTCCAGGAGTTCGGCCGCCTCCGTGAGGCCGAGCTGGCGTGCCCAGGCCCTTAAGGTGCCGTAGCGGGCGATCTCGTAATGCTCGATCGCCTGGGCGGCTGCGATGAGGCCCGCCTCGAAGGCTTCGCCCTCGGCGAAATCCTGCATCATCCCCTGCCCTTCCTTGATGATGCCGAGGATGCCCTCGCAGGGCACGCCCTGCGGCTTCTCGCCCAGGATCTCGAAGATCTGCTCCAGGCGCTTGATCTGCTCCTGGGTCTCGCGGGAATGGGTCTCGAAGGCCGATCGCAGCTCGGCCGCCTCCGCCGCCTTGATCATCGCCGGCATCGCCTTCGCGATCTGCTGCTCGGCGAAGTAGATGTCCTTGAGATTGTGCAGGAAGAGCGCTTCCAGGTTCTTCTCGCTCATGACGGACTCCGGGCTGGCATTCGGGGGCGCTGGAGCAACTGCCATCCGGCGGCTTGCGTTCCCGGCGGGTCTCCACATGGCTTGGGCATTCTGGCGCGGCGGGGCTCCCTCGGCGGGCCGGAACCGCTAGACTGCACCCACGACCCAGCACGATCCCGGCCTTCTTGTCAGTGCAGCCGCGCTAGAATGCTCTCATGACCCAACTCGATCCCGGCCTTCTCGTCCGTCCCGATCCCCACGACCCGCGCCTGACGCAGCGCGTCGCCGGCGTCAACGAAGCCGGGGACCGGGTGGAGATCCCGGTGACGGTGGAGCGCTCCCTCACGCTCTACCTCAACGCCCAGGAGATCGTCACGATGATGACGATCGGCGATTATCCGGAGGAGCTCGCCATCGGCTACCTTCTCAACCAGAATATGCTCAAGCCTGACGACGTGGTCACGGGCGTCGATTACGACGAGGATCTCTCGGTGGTCGTGGTGCGCACGCAGGAGCAGACCAATTTCGAGGACAAGCTGAAGAAGCGCACCCAGACGAGCGGCTGCGCGCAGGGCACCGCCTTCGGCGACCTGATGGAGGCGCTCGACCGGGCAGCGCTGCCGCCGGCGCCGCTGCACACGTCCTGGCTCTACCGCCTCACCCACGCGGTCAACACCACGCCGTCGCTCTATCTGGAAGCGGGCGCGATCCACGGCTGCGTGCTCGCCCGGCAGGACAGGCCGCTCGTCTACATGGAGGATGTCGGCCGCCACAACGCGGTGGACAAGATCGCCGGCTGGATGTTCCGCAACCGGGAGAGCGGCGCCGACAAGATCTTCTACACCACCGGGCGGCTCACCTCGGAGATGGTGATCAAGACCGTGCGCATGGGTATCCCGATTCTCGTCTCCCGCTCGGGGTTCACGGCCTGGGGCGTGGAGCTTGCGCGGCAATACGGGCTCACCCTGGTCGGCCGCGCCCGCGGCAAGCGCTTCGTGGCGCTCTCGGGCGAGGAACGCATCGTGTTCGATCAGGACCTCGCCTATGTGGACGAGGACAGCGCCAAGCACCGGCGCAAGGGCTCCGCTGATGATTGAGAGAACCAGCGCCAAGCACAGACGCAAGGGTGCGGCGGATGACTGAGAGAACCGTCGGCAGGCACTGGCGCGAGGATTCCGCCCATGACTGAGCCGACCCTCGGCGTGCTCCTCGCCGGCGGTCTCGCGCGGCGCATGGGCGGGGGCGACAAGCCCCTGCGGAGCATCGGCGGCCGCACCATCCTCGAACGCGTGATCGAGCGCTTCTCCGCCCAATGCGACGGGCTCATCCTCAATGCGAACGGAGACCCGGCACGGTTCGCGGCGACGGGGCTGCCGGTCGTCGCCGACACGGTGCCCGATTTTGCTGGCCCCCTCGCCGGCATTTTGGCCGCTCTCGATTGGGCCGCCGAGCATCGGCCGGAGGTCGCTCACGTGGCGAGCGTCGCGGCCGACACCCCGTTCCTGCCGCGGGATCTCGTGGAGCGCCTGCACGCGGCACGCAGAGCCGCCAGGACGCCGCTTGCCTGCGCCGAGTCGGGCGGGTTCGCGCACCCGGTCAATGCGCTGTGGTCAGTCGCCCTGCGGGAGGACCTGCGCCAAGCTCTGACCGAGGAGGGCCTGCGCAAGATCGATCGCTGGACCGCCCGGCACGGCATCGCGCACGCGACCTGGCCGGCGGACCCTGTGGACCCGTTCTTCAATGCCAACGCACCCGAGGATCTCGACGCGGCCGAGGCCCTGATCGCCCGTTACGGCGATGCTTGAATCTCCGCGCCGGTGCGGTCCGTGCCCTCTTGATAAGGCGACCGCCCGGGCCGCGGCGCGCGAAATGGGGCGCTCATGCCGTCTGCGCCCTATTGGTGAGGCGGAAGCGCTTGAAAACGGGGCGGTTTCGCCGCACATCTAAAGAGACAACAAGAAACTTGGAGGGCTTTTGTGAAAATCATCGTCATGTCCGCCGTGGCTGCGCTCCTCCTCGCCTACGCGGCCTCGTTCGTGCTGAACCAGGAGCATCGCCCGGCCTACGAATCCTTCGTCGGGTCCGGCGCCCGCGTGGGCGATCCGGGGCACAACCTGGTGGGCGAGAACTGGAGCGGCCAGCCGCCGATCCCGCGCAGCTGAGCGCGTGACCGCGGCTGCCCTCGGAGCTTGGCCGCGATGCTGACCTTTTCTGGTGCGGGGGGCATACCCGGCACCAGCCTGCGCGATGACGGGCCGGACCGTCAGACCAGCGCGCTGTAGGGCAGGAAGCCCACGACAGTGCCGGGCTCCACGCGCGTCATGGCCTCGGGCAACTCAACGAGGCCGTCGGTCTGCGTGAGCGAGGTGATCACGCCGGCCCCCTCCCGGGGATGCTTGAGAGCGACGACGCGCCCATCCTCCCGCCGCTCGACCCGCACCCGCACATATTCGCGGCGTCCCTCCTTCTTGGCATAGGGGAACCCCGCCTCCACCGGGAGCGCCACGAGCGGGCGCGAGGCCTCGCCGGCGAGCCTCGCGAGGAGCGCGCGCGCGACCTGCGTGAAAGTCACGAACACCGCCGCCGGATTGCCGGGCAGCCCGATGAAGGGCGTGCCCGCCACGACGCCGAGGGCCACGGGCCGGCCCGGCTTGATGGCGATGCGCCAGAAGGTGAGGCTGCCGGCCTCCTCGACCGCCGCCTTCACGTGGTCCTCCTCCCCGGTCGAGACGCCGCCCGACGTGATGAGACAGTCATGGGCACCCGCGGCCTGCCGCAAGGCGGCGGCGGCGCTCGCGCGGTCGTCCGGCACGATGCCCCCGTCGCTGACGCGGCAGCCGAGCCGGCGCAGGAGGGCGATCAGCATGAAGCGGTTGGCATCGTAGAGCGCCGCCGGCCCCAGGGGCTCGCCCGGCGGAACGATCTCGTTGCCGGTGGAGAACACCGCCACCTTGAGAGGAGCCCGCACCGGGATCTCGGCGAGCCCGAGGCCAGCCAGGAGTGCCAGGTCCCGGGGCGATAGCCGTCGCCCCGCCTCGAGCGCCACCGCGCCCCGGGCCAGATCCTCGCCGGCAGGCCGGCGGTTCGCGCCGGGCTTCAAGCCTCCGGGCAGGTTCACGGCGTCGCCCCGCAGTTCCACGTCCTCCTGCATGAAGACCGTGTCGAAGCCCGGCGGCATCGGGGCCCCGGTGAAGATGCGGATCGCATGGGGGCCCGGGGCCGGCGCGCCTGCGGCGATCCCGGCGGCAAGGCGGCCCGCGAGGGGCAGCAGGGTCGGCCCGGAGGCGGCGAGGTCGGAGGAGCGAACCGCGTAGCCGTCCACGGCCGAGTTGTCGAAGGGGGGCAGGTCGAGGGGCGCCAGAACCGTCTCGGCCAGGACGCGCCCGTCCGCCTCCACGAGCGGCACCCGCTCGATGGGGGCGACGGGCGAGAGCCGCTCGGCGATGAGGGCTCGCGCATCGTCGACGGAGAGAAGCGGGCCGCCGAAGGCGAAGCAATCGTTGGAGAGTTGGGCCATGGGGACCTCGTGCGCTCCTTCGATGGGGAGCCACGGGGCCGCCGTCAAGCGCAGCCGGCGTCAGGCGGCCGCGTTCTCCAGGGTGCTCCAGCCCTCCGCCAGGGCGAAGGTCTCCCGGTCGATGACGAAGAAGCAGCCGCCGCTTTGCCTCGGCTGGGCGAAGGGACGAGCATCCTGCGTGCCGCGGAGATGGGCCATCAGCAGGCTGGCGACGCCGCCATGGGCGACGATCGCGGCATCGCCCGGGACAGCTGTGTCCGCCACCTGGCGCACTGCCCGCACGATCCGGCTTTGGGCGTCCACCGCCCGTTCCCAGCCGCGGATGCTCTCGGTCGGCCGTGCGAAAAACGCCTCCACGACCTCCCAGAACTCGGGCGGGGCGATGAAGCCCGTGGAGGAGCGATCGTTTTCCCCAAGGTCGTGATCGGTCGCCAAGCCGAGGCCGAGCGCCTTGCCGAGGATCTCGGCCCCGTCCATGGCCTTGCGCTCCGTGCTCGCATGGAGGGACGCGACCCCCTGGAGGACGGGCGAGCGGGTGAACGCCTCCATGCGCTGGCGCCCGACGGGCGAGAGCGGCCATTCGGGGATGGGCACGGCCGGGTCGATGACCACTTCGGGATGGGTGATGAAGAGAATGCGGCTCATGGCGGTCTCAGGTTCGAGGATGCAGGCGCGCCGGGCGCGGGAGCGCCGCGAGCGCCGTGGCGACGGCGGCCAGATCCTCGGCTTCGGCGAGGAGGCGATCCGCGATGGCTGGCACGTCGTCGAGGGGGATCACCGGCACGGGGGCGCCGGGAATGGCGGCATCGGAGAGGATGGCGCGGACATTGGCGAGGTTCGGGTAGAGGAGCGGCTTGCCGTTGGCGGCCCGGTGGATCTCCACCTTCGGGTGCGCATAGGCCTTGAAGCCCTCGACGATGACGAGATCCACCGGGGAGAGCGTCCGGAGCAGATCGGGGAGCGCCGGCTCCGCCTCGTCGCGCAACTCGTGCATGAGGGCCCAGCGGCGGCCGGAAGCGATCAGCACCTCCCGGGCGCCGGCCTGCCGGTGCTCGAAGGAATCCTTGCCCGGATGGTCCACGTCGAAGGCGTGGTGGGCGTGTTTCAGGGTCGAGACCGCCAGCCCGCGGCGGGAGAGTTCCGGAATGAGCTTCAGGAGCAGGGTCGTCTTCCCCGCCCCGCTCCAGCCGGCCAGTCCGATCACGCGCATGGGGTCACGTACTCAAAAAAGTCGAATGCCCGCGTTCGGGGACGAGGTTCGGGAGCGGAGGCGCCCGTCCGAGCCCGATCGCGCGCATGGGGCCACGTACCCATGAAAAAGCCCGGCGTCCAGGACGCCGGGCTTTTCGTTGTGGAGACCGGGGCCCCTACTCGGCCGGAGCGGGGCGGGTGCGGACCTGCGGGCCGCTGGCGGTCTTGGCCTGCTCCTCCTCGACCCAGAGGCTGTGGTGGGTTCGCGCCCAGGCGAGATCCACCTCGCCCGAGCCCATGGCGTCGTAAGCGCCCTCCATGCCCAGCGAGCCGATGTAGATATGCGCGATCATGATGGCGATCAGGATCACGCCCACCGTCGCGTGGACATATTGCGAGATCTGCATCCCGTTGATGTCGGCGACCGAGAAGGGGAACATCATGATGACGCCGGAGACCGACAGGGCAAGGCCGCCGAGCACCACCGACCAGAAGATCACCTTCTGGCCCGCATTGAAGCGGCGGGCCGGCGGATGGCCTTGGCCGACGAGGCCGCCGCCCTGCTTGATCCAGGTGACGTCCGTGCGGTCGGGGATGTTGTCCTTGATCCAGACGAGGATCATGAACAGCAGGCCGATCATGAACGGCCAGGACAGGAAGTTGTGCGCGTATTTCGCGTATTGGGACCACGCCGCGAAGGCGTCCGGCCCGATGATCGGCATGAGCAGGCGCTTGCCGAAGATGTAGTTCAGCCCCGAGATGGCGAGGACGATGAAGCTCATCGCCGTCATCCAGTGCGTGAAACGCTCGAAGGCGTTGAAGCGCAGGATCTTGCGGCCGGATTCCTCGCTATGCTCGAGCTTGATGCGGCCGCGCGTGAAGTAGAAGGCCGCGAGCGCCAGGATCATGCCAAGCACGAAGATGCCGCCGACCCAGGGAAGGATCCCCTCCCGGAAGCCGCGATAATCGCGCCCCTGGGGCTGCTGCAGGATGGCGGCCTTGCCGTCCGGAATGGAGACGCGGCCGGAGAGCTTGTCGAGCTGCTGGAAGAGCTGCTCCTCGCTCACGGCGCTGGCCGTGGGGTTCGCGGCATTGGCCGGACCGGTGACCGCGTTCTGGGTGGTGCCGCCTCGATTGGCGGGTCCTTCGGAGGTGGCGTTGGTGCCTTGGGCAAAGGCTGGCGCGAGCCCCATGGCGGCAACAAGCGCTGCGGCAGCCAGCACGCCCCGGACGTTGATGTTCCTCATCGGGAGGTCTCCCTTGTTCTTGTCGTGAGGGCGGGGCCGCGCGGAACGCGGCCCCCGTCCGGATCAGATGGCGACGGTCTCGCGATAGGCCGTCTTCCAGCCCCAGGCGCCGGAGCCGTAGCCCCGCTTCACCACGCGCTCCTTGTAGATCTGAGCGATGATGTCGCCGTCGCCGGCGAGGAGCGCCTTCGTGGAGCACATCTCGGCGCAGAGCGGCAGCTTGCCCTCGGCGAGCCGGTTCGAGCCGTACTTGATGTACTCGGCCGTGGAACCGTCCGCCTCCGGACCCGCCGCGCAATAGGTGCACTTGTCCATCTTGCCGCGGGTGCCGAAATTGCCGACGCGCGGATATTGCGGCGCGCCGAATGGGCAGGCGTAGAAGCAGTAGCCGCAGCCGATGCACAGATCCTTGGAATGCAGCACCACCGCGTCGACCGTGGTGTAGAAGCAGTTCACCGGGCACACGGCCGCGCAGGGCGCGTCCGTGCAGTGCATGCAGGCCATGGAGACCGAGCGCTCGCCGGGCTTGCCGTCATTGAGGGTGACGACGCGCCGGCGGTTGATGCCCCAGGGCACCTCGTGCTCGTTCTTGCAGGCGGTGACGCAAGCGTTGCATTCGATGCAGCGATCAGCGTCGCAGAGGAATTTCATGCGGGCCATGGTTCAGGTCCTCCTCACGCCGCCTGGATCTGGCAGAGCGTGACCTTCGTCTCTTGCATATTGGTGACCGGGTCGAAGCCGTAGGTCGTGACCGTGTTCACGCTTTCGCCGAGCACGTATGGATCCGTGCCCTGCGGGTAGCGTGCGCGCAGGTCCTGTCCCTGGTACCAGCCGGCGAAGTGGAACGGCATGAAGGCGACGCCGCGGCCGACACGGTCGGTCACGAGAGCCTTCACCCGGGCGCGCGCCTTGTTCTCGGCGCCGTTCACCCACACCCACTGACCGTCCTTGATGCCCCGGTCGGCCGCGTCCGCCGTGTTGATCTCGACGAACATGTCCTGCTGGAGCTCGGCGAGCCACCGGTTGGAGCGGGTCTCCTCGCCGCCGCCCTCGTATTCCACGAGGCGGCCCGAGGTGAGCACGATCGGGAAGTCCTTGGCGATGTTCTTCTCCACCGCCGCCTTCTGGACCGAGAAGCCGATGTTCGGCAGGCGGAACTGCCGCTCGTCGGGACGGGTCGGATACTTGGCCACGAGATCGGGACGCGGCGAGTAGATCGGCTCGCGGTGCGTCGGGATCGGGTCCGGGAGGTTCCACGCCACGGCGCGGGCCTTGCCGTTGCCGTAGGGCGAGACACCCTTGTCGAGGCAGACGCGCTGGATGCCGCCGGAGAGGTCCGTCGCCCAGCTCACCGCGTCGATGTTGTTGCCGCCGATGCGGGCGATGATCGCCGTCTCTTCAGGCGTCAGATCCTTGTCCCACCCGAGCTTCTTGAAGACGCCCATGGTGAATTCGGGATACCCGTCGGTGATGAGCGATCCCTCGGTGTACGAGCCCTCGGCGAGGAGCGTCTCGCCGTTGCGCTCGGTTCCGAAGCGGGCCCGGAAGGTGCCGCCGCCATCCTTCACGTGTAGGCCCGTGTTGTAGAGGACGTGCGAGCCCGGATGCCGGACCTCGGGTTTGCCCCAGCAGGGCCAGGGGAGGCCGTAATAGTCGCCGCCAATCTCCGGGGTGTCCTTCGGGGCGCGCAGGGTCACCAGGTCGAACTTGCCCTGGTTCTTCATGTGCGCCTTGAGCCGCTCCGGCGACTGGCCGCAATAGCCCGTCGACCAACCGCCGCGGTTGATCTCGCGCAGGATGTCCTCCGCCTCGGGCCGCCCGTTCGTGACCTTGATGTTCTTGAACATGCGGTCGGCGAAGCCGAGCTTCGTGGCGAACCGGTAGAGAACCTCGTAATCGTCCTTCGACTCGAAGATAGGCTTCACCACCTGCTCGCCCCACTGGAGCGAGCGGTTGGAGGCCGTGCGCGATCCGGAGGTCTCGAACTGGGTGCAGATCGGCAGGAGGTAGGTGTTCTCCTTGCGGTCGGCCATCGAGGCGTAGGAGGTCGGATGCGGGTCGGCCACCACGAGAAGATCGAGTTTCTCAAGGCCCCGGACCGCGTCGGGCATGCGGGTCACGGTGTTGCCGCCGTGTCCGAACACCACCATGGCGCGGATGAGGTTGCGCTGGTCGACCTGCTCCTCCGGCATGAGAACCGCGTCGAACCACCGGGTCGAGGTGATGCCGGGGGTCTCCATGTTCTCCTTGCGGTTCCGCGCCTTGCGCTCCGCTTTCGCGGGAACCTCGTCGAACTGGGCCTGCAGCCACTCGTATTCCACGTCCCAGACGCGGGCCCAGTGCTTCCAGGCCGCTTCGGTGAGGCCGTAATAGAGAGGCAGGGACGTGATATCGAGGCCGAGATCCGTCGCGCCCTGCACGTTGCAATGGCCGCGGAAGATATTGGCGCCGGTGCCGTTCTTGCCGACGTTGCCGGTGAGAAGAAGGGCGATGCAGGAGGCACGCACATTGGCCGTGCCGACGGTCTTCTGGGTCTGGCCCATGCACCAGATGAGGGTGGCGGGCTTTTCCTTGGCGAACTTCTCGGCGACGCGCTTCAGCTGCTCGCCGGGAACGCCCGTGATCCGCTCGACCTCCTCGGGCGGGTACTTCTCGATTTCCTTGTAGACCTGATCCATCCCGTAGACGCGCTGCTGGATGAATTCCTTGTCCTCCCAGCCGTTCTTCACGATGTGCCACATCATGCCCATGAGGAACGGAATATCCGTGCCGGGGCGGATGCGCACGTACTCGGTGCCGTGCGCCGCCGTGCGGGTGAAGCGGGGATCCGCGACGATGAAGTTCGCGCGGTTGATCTCCTTGCCGGAGAGGAGGTGCTGGAGGGAGACCGGATGCGCTTCGGCCGGGTTGCCGCCGAGGACGAGCATCGTCTTGGCGTTGCGCAGGTCGTTGTAGGAATTGGTCTGCGCGCCGTAGCCCCAGGTATTGGCGACGCCGGCCACCGTGGTCGAGTGACAGATGCGGGCCTGGTGGTCGACCGAGTTGGTGCCCCAGAAGGCGCCCATCTTGCGGAAGAGGTAGGCACCCTCGTTGGAGAATTTCGCCGAGCCGAGCCAGTAGACGGAGTCGGCGCCCGCGCGCTGGCGGATCTCGAGGAGCTTGTCGCCGATTTCGTTGATGGCCTGATCCCAGGAGATGCGCTGCCACTGCCCGCCGACGAGCTTCATCGGATACTTCAGGCGGCGCTCGCCGTGGACGATCTCGCGGACGGCTGCGCCCTTGGCGCAGTGGGTGCCGCGGTTGATCGGGCTTTCCCACGAGGGCTCCTGACCGACCCACACCCCGTTCTGGACCTCCGCCGTCACGGTGCAACCTACCGAGCAGTGGGTGCAGATGTTCTTCTTGATCTCGACCGTCGCGCCCGGCACGGGCGCCGCCGCTGCCTTGCGGACCGATCCGATATGGATCGATCCCACCGCCGCGAGGCCGCCGACCGCGAGACCGGACCGCTTCAGGAAGGAGCGCCGGTCGATGGTGCCGGAGGCGAGGCCGGCCGTGATGGCCTGCAGCTTGCTGCGGCTCGCATCGCCGCTCTTGCGCTTGATCAGCATGGCACCCTCACTTCTGCGTCTTGATGCGGCCTGCATGGCCGCCGTTGGGCTTCATCCGCATAACAGGCTCACCCCGCGTCGTCCGGCGGCGATCGTCGCCGCCCCTGCACATCGCGGGCATGGCCGGCTCACTTCTTCAGCGTCTCGTAGCCGTTGGTCCGGTAATAGGCCTTGACGTGGTCGCTCTCGCGATAGCGGCCCTTCGTCTCTTCCTGGCCCGGATCGTAGGCAGCCGCATCCGTGGCCGCGAGCGGCGAGGCCACGGCCGCGACGGCCACCGTGGACGCTCCTCCGAGCGATCGAAGGAAGTTGCGGCGGTCGAGCGCCTTGTCGTTCGTCTTCGTCATCCGACCCTCCATTCGAGCCGCCCTTTGAGGGTGGCTCTCGCGTGTTTCAGAGGATGGGCGCCGTCAGGCGTCCATCGCGAAGGCTTCCGCCTCGATTTCCATGAACAGGCGCCCGACGGCGCCCGCGGCCTTGTAGAAGCGGGCATGACGCGCGGTTTCGCAATCGGCGAAGAACCGCGCCGCCCAGGGCTTCAGGTGCTTGTCGAAGAACGGGGCGTCGGCGCCCGGCTCGTTGTCGAACCGCCGGGCCGCGAGCCCCGCCATGATCTCGCAGACGATGGCGATGTGGTCCTCGGGCTCGCGCTGCTCCTCGATGCGTTCGATCCCGAGTTTCGCGAGGTCCTCCCGCAGGCGAGCGAGCGGACGCTCGTGCAGGAAGCCCGTCAGATAATAGGAACCGTAGGGCAGCAGCTCGCCCCGGCCGACGCCTACGAAGAGATCGAAATATTCCCGCGAGATCGCATCCGGATCCAACTCGCCGGCGAGATCCGCCAGATGGATGTGGGCGAGGCCGAGGGGGCTCGCATCGCCCTTGAGCTGGCGCACGCGCTCGAGCACCTCGGCCGTCGGCGCACGGCCGAACAGGAGGGCGAGCAGGCCGTATTCGTGGGAGCGAAGCAGGTCGACCTCGTCGACCTCCGCCGCCGGGGAGGAAGTGTCGGACATGGGGTAGAGATCGGGCCGGAGCACGGAGCGGGAGACGCCCGTCAGCGCCTCGACCGAGAGGACGCGCTCAGCAGGAACCCGTTGCCAGGTGGAGACGGCCGGCTGGGAAATGCCGAGCGAGCGCGCCAGCGCGCCGATGCCGCCAGCCGCACGGATTGCCTCGTCGAGACCACCCTCTCGCATTTCCATCCCACGCTACGACAGGGCTCAGGCCCCTGCTTATTTGAAGGGCATAATAAGAGCCTATGCGGGTCCCGCAAGGGTACTTTGGAAGCATTTCAAACTGGCTTGGCGCCGCCGTGACGCCGGACCCGCGCCGGCTGCGGCACGGCCGGCTCCGGTTCAGGGGGCGGTGCAGCAATGGGAGGCGCATCGAGACGGACCGGGTGCATGGCCGGAAAAGCTTTGCCGTTCAACGGATCCGGCTCCGGCGACGGGCCCAGCCCCTCGTCGTCTTGCTGCGCTGCAGCGTCGGCGTCGGGCTCCGGAGGCGCTTCTTCCGAGGGGACGGCAGCCGACCTGCCGTCGATCCGCGACACCGCGCCGCGCGCCGCTTCCGCCTCCATCGATTCGGCCAATTTCGTGCCCGGAGGACCATCCCCGAAGATCTGGCGGAGCATGTCGCCCACATTGTCGGAGGGCAGGAGCGGACCGTTTCCGGGAACGCCTCCAGGGACGTTCCAGTCATAGGCGTATTCGCGCGCCTCGCTCACATAGTCGCGGATCGTTGGGTCGACGGACCACACGCGCCGGAGCGCCGCGTTCTTCAGGAATTCCGGAACGCCCTTGCGGAGGAACATGGTGATGTCGGTCTCGGCCGTGATCTCCTCCACCTTCGGCAGGGCCTCGATCTCCTCCGGGGTGAGGGCGTCGCTCTCCTGGGGTGCATCCGGGGGTGCGGTCTCACCGGGCGCCTCCGCCGGCACGGGGGCGGGCAGGTCCGCCGCCGGAGCCTCCGGCTCGCTCTGGAGCTTGCGCCGCGACCAGCGGGATAGGAACTCGCCGCCGCTCATTCGTCCTCTCCCTGCCGTGCCCCGCCGCGGCGCCCCAGCGCATTGGGATCGGCCCGGTCGCGTTTGCGCTTGAGGAAGTTCTGCTCCTCGTGAAAGGCCTCGATGAAGGCCTGGATCTGCTCCTGGATCGCGCCCGGCATCGGCACCGCCTCGACCACGTCGCCGATGCTCTCCGCGAGCGCCTCGCCCTCATAGGGATCCGCCGTCACGGAGGCGAGTTCCGCCTCCTCGCCGACGGGACGCAGCACGACCCAAAGGGACGGGCGGCCGGAGGTGAGATTGTCCCGGTAATGGCCTGTCGCCCGCAGGTGCAGGTCCGCCTCGGTCGCTCCCATATAGAAGGTCTCGTCCTCGCCCTGGAGGCCGAGCGGCGTGCCGATCGGAATGCCGGGCGCCGCCGGCAGCGCGGCGATCGGGAGCCAGATCGTGTCGGCCCAGGGGCCCTTGAGGCGGCGGCGCGCCGCCACGATCCCAACCGTGAAGTGATCCCGTGACATAGGTCCCCTCCTCTCAGGCCGCCCGGACCTGGCCGGCGAGCGGCAGGCCCATGACGAGGTTCTGCGGCTTGAGGCGCACGGATTTGTCCGGCGCCATGGCGAGCAGGACATAGACCGGATGCCCGGCGACCCGGGGTTCGACGGGCGAGCCCTTCGCGAAGGTGAGACGGAAGAGCGCGAGCACCCGCCCGGCCGCCTCCTCGTCCACATTCTCGCCCTGCCAGAGAGCGTTGCCGATGGAGGTCGCCTCCGCGTCGAGGCCGACGAACCAGCGCCAATCCTTGTCCTCGATCCGCGCCAGCGGCTCCACCTGCGCGTCGAGATGGAGAAGGTGGCGCAGCCAGACCTCGATCACCCGGGCGAGGCCCTCGCGGCTGCGCGGGTTCGAACCGAGATTGAGCGCCATCGTGAAGGCGTCCGAGCGGCTCCAGTAGGTCCAGGCATTCTCGTCGTCGAGCACGTCGAGATCGCCGGCCGGATCCTTGCCCAGCATGGCGACGAGAGGCGACTGGCTGCCCGACAGCTCATGGCCTTCCACCACCTCCGCATCGGCGAGGAGCAGCGTGCCCTCGTGGACGGAGGCGCGCTGGGTGCGGAAGAACAGCTCGGCGGCGCGGAGCACGTAAGGGTCCTCGCACCCGTCGAGGGCGTTGCGCAGGATGAGATGGACGAGCTGGTTGAGGAAGAGCGGCGGGATCCCGCGGGCGCCCTGGCGCACGAGGCCGAGATAGGCGGCCTCCACGGTGGGTGCCGCGAGCAGGCGGTCCCGGAAGCCCATCATGAAGGTCCAGTTCTCGCGGGCATCCGCATCCTCGAGCGCCTCGATCTCGGCGGCGGAAACCGGCCGCCGGGGATCCTTCATCAGGGCGGCGTGAAGCGCCCGCTCGCGCTCGCAGGCCTCCGCCGGCGGCATCAGCTCGGGGCGGGCCAGATAGGCGAGCAGGAGCTCGTCCGTGACGGCGAGCCCCCCGCCTTCGAGACGGCGGGTGAGGTGGTGGCCCGAGGAGACCCAGAACTCGCGCATCAGGACTTGTCCATCAATCCAAGAAGGTCGACCCGCTCCTCCGGCTCGTCGGTCTCGACGAACTCGAAGGCGCGGGCATGACTGTGCAGCCGGTCGGCGCCCGCCACCCCGGGCTCGCGCCGGTGCAGGGTGCGGAAGCGCTCCTTCATCTCCCCATCCTCCACGGTGCGGTGCATGGCGATCACCGTGCCGACCGGATGGTCGCTCAAGGACGCCGCAAAGGCGATCTCGTCCTCGGCCGCGGCGCGCGCCTCCGCGATGCTCGGCGCACCGAAGCGCTCCACGAGCGCAAGGGCGAAGGCGTCGAGGAGAGCCGCGCGGCCTGCGTCGTCGATCTCCGCCACCTCGGCGAGCGTCGAGAATCCGTAGCTTCCAAGCCCCAGGAATCCTGAGCGGAACGCCGCCCGCATCTTCGGAGGCAGCGTCGCAAGCTCCGCGCCCCAGAACAGGACGGAGCCCGGCACCGCCCATTCGCCGGGCTCGGCGGCGCGATCGAACACGAAGGTGTCGGAGAGATCGAGCCGGAGGGTGCGCAGGAGCCGTGCCATGGGATCAGAGCCGCGGCATGCCGGTGGCGGGATCGTACCAGGACGCCTCCTCCAGGGGGCCCAGGAGCGGCACGCGGTCGAGGCTGCCGGCCCGGTGGAGGAGAAGGTCGCCGTTGCCGTCGAGGCCACGGCGGCCGAGGCCGGCCTCCTTCGGGAGGCGGGCCAGATAGGTGTCGGCGACAGCCTTGAAGCCGCGCTCGGCCCAGGCGTCGAACGCGACCATGAGATGGCGGGCGAAGCTTTCCACCACCTCCTGGATCTCCGCCGGGTCGAAGCCCTCCTCCTCGAGGAAGGTGACCTCGGACAGGGCACCGGGATCGGGGAATCCGACCGGGGAAGCGAGCAGCATGGCGGAGAACACCACCCAGTCCGGAACCGCATCCTCCGCGCAGCCCTCCGGCCAGGCGAGACGCCCCCCGCCGAGGCGGCCGCCGTCGAAGAGCACCGTCCCGGGCCATGCGAAGGTGATCGGCTTTTCCGGAGGCGCGAAGGAGGCGAGCGCATCCGCGATGGCGCTCATGCCGGCAAAGACGGCGCGGCGGGCGGAGGCCAGCGGCTCGTCGGGCTCCAACACCACGGCGAATTCGAGCACGTCGAACCGGCGCACCCAGACGAAGGCTCCGGCGCCCTCCTGGGGGGCGATCCGGCAGGCATGGGCATGGGCATCGCCAAGCTCCCGCAGGGCGACCAGCCGGTAGGCCGGCGGCAGCAGGAGGGTCGGAATCGGGTTCGGGGTGGCGGAGGCGGCCATATCTGCCTGGCGTCCTTCGGTTCTCGGGCAGGGATCCTGCGACCAGAGGTCTATGTCGTTCTTTGGAGCGGTTCTAGTATAGAAGGGTCCGACACGAACGCGAGAGGCGTCATAACGCCTCCAACGAAGGGTGGATGCCGGTGAGCGACGCTTCAGACCGCCTTGTCATCGCCTGCTCCTGCGAGGGGACGATGCTCCTCGACGAGACCGCCCTTGCGGCGGGCTGCGGTGGAGCTCTCAAGACCGCCGACCACCTCTGCCGCCGCCAGCTCGACCTCGCCAAGGCCCTGATCGGATCGGGACGCCCGGTCACCATCGGCTGCACCCAGGAGGCTCCTCTCTTCACCGAGGTGGCCGAGGAGCTTGGCGCCGAGGGCCGCATCACCTTCGCCAATGTGCGCGAGACCGCCGGCTGGTCGAACGAGGGCGCGGGCGCCGGCCCCAAGATGGCGGCGCTCCTCGCCGCCGCGGCCGAGCCTGCCCCGCCGATCCAGCTCGTCACCATGACGAGCGGAGGCGTGGCGCTCGTCTATGGCCGCGACGAGGTCGCGGTCGAGGCCGCCCGGCGCCTGTCGGACACCCTCGACATCACCGTCCTGCTGTCGCGGCCCGTCGACATCCTGCCGCCGCGGGTCACGGACTTTCCGGTGCTGAAGGGCACCATCACGGGAGCCAAGGGGCATCTCGGCGCCTTCGAGCTGAGGGTCGACGACTACGCCCTCCCGGCTCCCTCCTCCCGCCAGCGCCTCCTCTTCGGCGAGCCCCGCAGTGGGGCGACCTCGTCCTGCGACGTCATTCTCGATCTCTCGGGCGGTCTGCCGCTCTTCCCGGCGCACGAGCTGCGCTCCGGCTACCTGCGCGCCGACCCGCGCGACCCGGCGGCCGTGGAGCGCGCCATCGCCGAGGCGCGCGACCTCGTCGGCGAGTTCGACAAGCCGCGCTTCATCCAGTTCACGGAAGGGCTGTGCGCCCATTCCCGTTCCAAGATCACCGGCTGCACCCGCTGCCTCGATCTGTGCCCCACGGGCGCCATCACGCCGGCGGGCGACCACGTGGCCATCGATCCTTACGTCTGCGCGGGCTGCGGTTCCTGCGCGGCCGCCTGCCCGACGGGCGCCGCGTCCTACGCCCTGCCCGCCGCCGACACCCTCATGCGCAAGCTGCGCACCCTGCTCGCCGCCTACCGGACGAGCGGCGGGGCGGACCCGGTGCTGCTGATCCATGACGCCGATCATGGGGAGCCGCTCATCGACGCGCTCGCCCGGTTCGGCGACGGCCTGCCTGCCAACGTCCTGCCCATGCGCGTGAACGAGATCACGCAGGTCGGACCCGAGACCATCGCGGCCGCCTTCTCCTACGGCGCCGTGGGCCTGCGCTTCCTTGCCCGCGCGAAGCCGAAGCACGATCCAGCCGGGCTCAACCGGGTCGTCGGCACCGCGAACGTGATTCTCGACGGGCTCGGCTATGGGACTGGCGTCGTGGGCGTCATCGAGACGGACGACCCGGATGCCCTGCGCTCCGCCCTCGACCGGGTGGTGCCCGGCCGCGCCACGGTGAGACCGGCCGCCTATGTGCCGCGCGGCACCAAGCGCAGCGTTCTCGAACTCGCCTTCCGCGAATTGCATCGGTCAGCGCCCGAGCCCGTGGATGTGATCGCGCTTGCCGAGGGCGCGCCCTTCGGCGGTCTTGCCTTCAACACGGAAGCCTGCACGCTCTGCCTCTCCTGCGTGAGCGCCTGCCCGACGAACGCGCTCGGCGACAATCCGGAAAAGCCCATGGTGCGCTTCACGGAATCCCTATGCGTGCAGTGTGGCCTGTGCGCCGCCACATGCCCGGAGGACGTCATCGCGCTGAAGCCCCAGCTCGACTTCAAGGCCTGGGAGAACCCGCGCCGGGTGATGAAGGAGGAGGAGCCGTTCCACTGCACCTCCTGCGCCAAGCCCTTCGGCACGCGCAGCACCATCGAGCGCGTGATGGCAAAGCTCCAGGACAAGCACTGGATGTTCGCCGGCAACGAGGGACAGAATCGTCTGCGCATCCTGACCCTGTGCGAGGATTGCCGCGTCGAGGTGGTGGTGAACGAGAGCTTCGACCCACATATGGGCCCGGCCCGCCCCGCCCCGCGCACGACCGACGACTACCTGCGCGAGCGCGAAGCCGGGAAGGACCTCGCCTAAGGGAGCGCGTTCAGCGCGTCGCCTTCTCCAGGAAGCGCACCAGCGCCTCCCGGTCGGCGGCGCTGCCGATGGTCTGCTCCGGCATCTTGGTGCCCGGCGTGTAGGCTTGCGGCCCCACCTCGAAGAGCTTCGCGATGGTGTCGGCGTTCCAAACGATGTCGAGGTTCTTGAGGGCTGGCGAGAAATTATAGCCCGCCAGGCTCGCGATGCGCCGGCCGAAGATGCCGTGGAGCGTCGGCCCCGCCCGGTTGCCTCCATCCGGCGTCAGCGTGTGACAGGCCGCGCAGGCCTGAAACACCTCGGCGCCGCGCTCGCCCTTGAAGCCAGCCAGAAAGTCCTCGGGCCGCGCCATCGCGACGGCGCCGATATGCTGCCCCGTCGCAAGATCCCAGCGGCGCACCAATCGGTCGGCGCCCCCGGTGAGAAGCTCCTGCCCATCGGGCCGGAAGGCGATGGACCAGACCGGCAGGCCGGGCCCGACGAGCGTGAACTGGGTGCGCGCGTTCGCGCGCTCGATCACCGCGACGGAGCCGCCGACGGTCGCTGCCGCGATGCGCGTGCCATCGGGCGACACGCCGAGCGCGATGACGGGGCGCGGCCCCGTCTCGACCGCGGCGCGTTCGGTCCCCTTGGCGTCGAAGATGCGCACGGTGCCGTCCGCGCCGCCGGCGACGAGTTCGCCGTCCGGCGCGACGGCGACGCCGTTGAGCGGCGTCGCGAGCTGGACCACGGCCGGATCGCCGCCATCCTTCGGCCAGAGGCGCAAGGTGGCGTCGTAGCCTGCCGTGACGATGCGCCCATCGGGCAGGAAGGCGACGCCGTTCACATTGCCCTGATGGCCCGCGAGCACCCGCGGCGCGGTGCCGTCGAGCGCCCAGATCCGGGCCGTGCCGTCCCAGGAGGCGGAGGCGATCCGGTCGCCCGCCACGGTAAGGGCAACGATGGGTCCCGCATGCCCCTCCGCGACGCGCTCCGGCGCGCCCTGGCCCGCCCGCCAGAAGGCGATGCGCCCATCTTCGCCCGCGGTCGCGAAGCGCCCGTCCGGCAGGGCCGCGACCGCATTCACGGCGCCGTCGTGGAAGCGCAGCACGGCGAGCGCCGCTCCCTGATCGATGCCCCAGAGGATCGCCGATTGATCGAAGGAGCCGGAGAGCGCGATCCGCCCATCGGGCGAGACCGCGAGCGCCCGCACCGGGCCGCCATGACCGCGCAGTTCCGCGTGAGCCGCTGGTGTCAGGATGAGAACGAGCGCGAGGGCGACGATGCGGATCATGCGTGGGCCGGGGTGAAGCCGAGGTCGCGCAGCATCTGGTGCAGCACGGGCTCGTGGAGAAGGGTCAGGAATGCCGCAACCCCGGGCTTTGTCCGTGCGCCGGGCACGAGCGCGAAATCGTAGTGCTCCTCCGCGAGGGGCAGGAAGCCGAGCCCGTAGGACGCCGCGGCGGGCGCGATGGCGAGGCCCCAATCGGCGCGTTTCTGCGCGACGGCTGCCGCCACCGCATTGTGGGATTTCGGCTGGTTCCAGTAGCCCTCGGGCTGCGCGCCGCCGAGCAGCCGGTCGATCAGGATGCGCGTGCCGGCGCCCTGGTTGCGGTTCACCATGGCGCAGGATGGGTCCCGAAGCGCAGCCGCCACGGCCTCGGCCGCCACGCGCCCCTCGAACCGGACATCGCCCGGACGGAACACCACGCCCTGCATGCGCCGCCAGCCCGGGACGTGTTCGAGGCCCTGCGAGAGATAGGGCTCGTTGTAGGCGCCCGTCGCCGGATCCATGAGATGGATCGGCGCAAGATCGCATTCGCCCCGCCGCGCCGCGGAGAGCCCACCGAGGGAACCGACCGCCATGAGCCGGGCCGAGAAGCCGCGGCCGGCGAGTTCGCCGACGAGCGCGTCGAGCCCCGTGCAATGGCTGCCGATCACCACGAGATCCGGGGCGCGCAGGTGCGGCGTGAACAGGGCGACCTCCACCCGCGCCCCGGCGGGGCAATGATCCGCCAGCGCGTCGATGGCAAAGAACCCATCCGCCTGCGCGAAGGCCGTGACGGAGCCCGAGCCCTTGGGGCTCGGATAGGCGACGAAGCCCTCATCGCGCTCGACGAGCGACGCCATGACGAATTCGGTGCGCCCGAGCTCCGAGGAGATCCGCACCGGCACCGTCGCCTCGACCACGGCCTCCGTCCGCGCCGGCAGACCCGCCATCCGGCGCAGCACGGGCGCCACCATGTTGTGGAAGGTGAACATGGCCGAGGTCGGAAAGCCGGGGAGCACGACCACGGGCTTGCCCGCGCAGACCGCAAGGCAGAGCGGCTTTCCGGGCTTCAGCGCCACTCCATGCGCGACGATGCCGGGCTCGCCGAGATCCGCCACGAGGCGGTGCGTGAGATCGCCCGCGCCCTTCGAGGTGCCGCCCGACAGGATGACGCCGTCGCATTCCGCGAAGGCCCGCCGCAGGGCGGCGTCAAGCAGGGCGGCATCGTCAGGCACCGCGCCGTAGGAGACGGGCTCGCAGCCGTTCTCGGCGAGCGCCGCGCAGACGATAGGGCCGTTCGCGTCGTAGATGCCGGCCGGCGGCAGGGGGCGGCCCTGAGGCGAGAGCTCGTCGCCCGTGGAGAGCACCGCGATGCGCGGCCGGCGCAGAACCGGGACGTCACCGAGGCCGCAGGCCGCGAGCATGCCGATCTCGCGGGAGCCGATCACCGTGCCGCGCCGCAGGACCGTCTCGCCGCGCGCGATGTCGGATCCGGCAAAGGCCACGAACTGACCGGGCGCAGCCGCGCGCCGCACGAGGACAGGCCCGTCCTCCGCCTCGGCGAGCGTGTGCTCGATCATCACGACCGCATCCGCGCCACGGGGCAGCGGTCCGCCCGTGGCGATGGGCGTCGCGGTGCCGGGCTCGACCGTCAGCGTGGGATGGGTCCCGCAGGCGATCACCTCCGGGTTGATGCGCAGCACGGCCGGCGCGTCCTCGCGAGCCTCGCCCGCATCGGCGGCCCGCAGGGCAAAGCCGTCCACGGAGGAGCGATCGAAGGGCGGCACATCGGCGGGGGAGATCACATCCTGCGCGAGCACGCGGCCGAGCGCGGCGAGAAGCGGCATCGTCTCCGCGCCGAGAGGCTTTGGGTCGAGAGCCTGCGTGAAGCGGCGCAGGGCCTCGTCGCGCGCCAGCACGGTCAGGAACTGATCCTGCCGGACGGCTTCGGACGGGCGGGAGGGAGCGGGTCGATCCATGATCCCTTATCTCACGGCGGGAGCGCCGCGGCGATTGAAGAAACCGGCACCGGAGCCGCAGGCCTGTCGTCTCGTTCTGTCACAGGGTAAAGGCTTCGACGATGGTGCCTCCTGCCGCTCCCTCGCTCTCCGGCGGGACCGCGAACCACGCTTCCGCCTGCGCGATGGCCGCAAGAGACAGGGCGCCGCCCGCCAGGGGCTCCCAATCCTGGCCCACGCGGCGCACGAGAACGATCTCCGTGAGCCCGACGGGCGAAGAGACCTTGCGGGTCAGCGCGCCCCGCCATCCGGGCGCGGGCCGCTCCTGCCCGTTGAGAGCGGCACCGAACGGCTCCACGACCGCGCGAAGAAGCGCGAACACCGCATCGATCCGGGCGGGTGCGGCAAGGAAAGGGACGCCATCGCGCAGCCCGGCCCGCGCCGTTTCCGCGCCCTTGAGAGCAACGCCCTGGGCCGTCGCCGCAAGGGAGGCCGGTGCATCGCCGACGACGAGGATGAGATCGGCGCTTGATCCTTCTGGGCGGGACGCCACGCGCCAGCGCCACCCGGTGAGCGAGGCGAGGAGCGGTTCGAGCCAGAGGGAGGCGCCGGCATCCGCGACCGCGAGCAGGGACGCGCCGCGCAAGGGCACCTCCCTCAAGCCGGCCGCGATGGCCGCGGCCGCATCCGTCGCGCGCAGGACCCGCCCGGCCGGGCGCAGCACGGCGCCCTCCGCCGCGTCCTCGCCGATCCGGCGGACGTTCTCCCCGGGCGCTGCCGTCGCCGAGATCTCGAACCCGCCTGGCACCGCCTGGACGGCGTCCTCCGGTATCACCGCGTCGCATGGCGGCGGGAGCGCCTCGCCGGCGCCGACCCGCATCGGCGCTGCCGCCACTAGAAGGGGCGCATAGGGCGAGACACCGACGAGATCCCGGGATCGCACGGCGCAGCCTGCGATCAGCGCTATCGGATGCGCAGGCACGGGGGCTGGCGCGACGAGATCGGCGGCGAGCACCTGGCCGACGCCCTCGGCGAGCGGCACCTTTCGGAATGGCACGGGAACGGCGTGCCGCCGCCATTCGGCCAGCAGCGCGGTAACGGGAACGAGGGTCGATGACACGGAGGGCGGCGCCGGGACGGGTTGCTTTGAGGGGCGGCGCAGTGTTGTCTGGCGCGCCCGCTCTGTCCAGTGAACCGAAGGCGTGGTTTTCCGAGATCCGATGACCGAATCGCAGCTTGATTTGACGGGCCTCAAATGCCCCCTCCCCGCCCTGAAGACGCGCAAGGCGCTGACGCGGCTCGCGCCGGGCGATCTCGTCGTCGTGACCTGCACCGACCCCCTCGCCGCCATCGACATCCCGAACCTCGTGCGGGAGACCGGCGACGTGCTGGAGCACCAGATCGCGGGCGACACGGCACTCGTCTTCCACATCCGGAAGGCCCCCCGGCCCTGAGGGCGGCGCCTTCAAGCGGCGGGGGCCTGCGCTAGAAAACGAATGATGCCGTTCTTCACCAAGGCGGGGCGTCTCGCCGCTCTCATCGGCCCCGCTCTGGGAGCGTTCGCAATGGCAGCCCAGGCAGAGCCCGCTCTCGTGTGCCGCAACCCGGAGGGCCGCACCTGGATCGCGAAGCCCGGCGAAGCTCCGGGCGCCGAATGCGCCACCGTGACCCTGCCTGTGCCGCGCGAGGAGGTGGCCTGGCTGCAATGGCTGCCCGGCGCCGCGCTCTCCGGCAGCCCAACCCTCATCCTTTCCGGCGCCGGCCGAGGCGATGCCTTCGCGCCGGGAAGCGCCCATTTCGCGGCGCCGCCCGCCCGCCCCGCCCGGCCGCCGGCGCTGGCGATGGGCCCCGATCTCCTGCCCGGGCTCGAACTCCGGACCTTCGGCGCCGAGGAGCGCGCGACCGTGACCCGGCGCGAGGGCGCCATCGTTCTCGCATGCCGGGCCGGAACGCGCCCGGCGGGGCTGATCCTGGGGGCCCGGGAAGCCCGCTTGCCAGGCGGTGCCCGCTTCGGCCTGCGGTTGGAGGCCGAAGGCCAGGGCTTCTCGGCCGGGCTCACGGGGCGGAACGGCACGCCCTCCACCCTCCTGCCGATCGCCGCCGGCCGCTCGGTTCTGCGCCTCGCCGTCGACGATGCCGCGGCGGCCGCGCCTTGGTTCGTGGTGGTTTGCCCCCAATCCGCGGGCGAGTTCGTGCTGCGGACACTTGCGCTCGAACCGGAGCCCGTTGCCGGACCGACGACGCGGTCGGCCTGGGCCTGGCGCCCGGCCCTGTGGCGGGACGAGCCGGACCGGCTCCTGGCCGAGGCGCGCCGTCACGGCTTTACCCGCCTCTACGTATCGGTCGACATCAACGGCAGCGCCTTGCGCGACACGGAGCGCTTTGCGGGTTTCGTCACGCGGGCCCGGGCGGAGGGCATCGGGATCACGGTCGTGGAGGGCGATCCGGCCATGGCCCTCGACGAGGGTCGCCGGCTTGCGATCGAGCGCCTGCGGGCGATCCTCGCCTACCAGGACGGGGCACCGCCGACGGGACGGATCGAGGGTGTCCAATACGATATAGAACCCTATATCATGACAGGCTACGCGGCCCGCCCCGAGCCAGTTCTCGCGGGTTGGGCGCAGACCATCGAGGCCCTTCGCATGCAGGCGGGTTCACTTGCGCTCGACATGGTGCTCCCCTTCTGGCTTCCCGACGACGCGGGCGCTCGGCAGGTGGTGATGCCGGCGCTCGCACGCGCCGCCACCTCCGTGACCGCCATGGCCTACAGAACCTCCGGGCCGGCCGTGCAGGCCGCCGCGGAGCCCCTTCTGGCCTGGGGCGTCGAAGCCGGATTGCCGGTGCAGGTGGCGCTCGAGGCGGGCCCGCTCGACGACGAGGTCAGCCGCACCTACCGGCCGGCATCGACCGGCACCGTATTGGCGGTTCCGGCGGGGAACGGCACGGTGGTCGTGCAGGTGAAGAGCCCTCGCGCGGCGCCCGGCGGCATCGCCTTCGCCCTCGAACGGGAGGATGTCGCGAGCGCCTCCGCGATCAGCTTCCTTGGCGACCTGCCGCGCCTCGATGGCGTCAGTGAAGAATTGTTAACCATACTGAAAGCATGGTCCTCGTTCAAAGGACTGGCGTTTCACGGAGTCGTTCATTGAGGGCCCGTCTCCTGCGAGCCCTGTTTTTCATAGTGCCTCCCGGAGGAGTTTCCCTTCGATGTCTGCAACCCCTGTTATCGTCATCGCCGATGATGACGCGCTCCTGCGCTCCCTTGTCGAGTTCAAGCTGAAAGCACGCGGGTACCGTGTCGTGACGGCGGGTGACGGCGACGAGGCGCTGGCGGCCATCGCGCGCGACAAGCCCGCTCTCGTCGTGCTCGATGCCATGATGCCGGGACCCGACGGGTTCGAGGTTCTCCGCCGCATGAAGAACGAAATGGGCCTTGCCGCCACGCCGGTGGTGATGCTCACCGCGCGCAAGCAGGAGAGCGACATCGTCGGCGCCCTCCAGCTCGGAGCGAGCGACTACCTCGTCAAGCCGTTCATTCCGGAAGAGCTGGCGATGCGGATCGCCCGCCTGATCCCATCCCGGGCGCAGGGCGCATGAGGCAGGCCGCCCTCGCTGCGGCCTTCACCGTCGGCGTCTTGCTCGCCCCTGCCGCCGCCCAGACCGGCGATCCGGACGCGCTCTACAAGGCCGGCATCGCGGCGCGCGACGCCGGCCGCCCGGACGATGCCATCCGTCAGTTCGAGCGGGTGCTCGCGATCCAGCCGGACAACGTGGATGCCCGGGTGCAGCTCGGCTTCTCCCTCATGGCCCGCCGCCGGTTCGCGGAGGCGGAACGCGCCTTTCGCCGGGTGCTCGACCAAGCGCCGTCCTATGACGACGCGCGCCTCGGGCTCGCCCGCATCGCCTTTTTCCAGAACGACCTCGCCCGCGCCGAGCGGGAGCTGGCGGCCCTGCGTGAGCGCGCGCCGGGCAATGCGGAGGCGCGGGCGCTTGCCGCGCAGGTGGGCCGCGCCCGGGAAGCGGCCCGCGCCGCCGCCGTCGCGGCAGCCCGCCAGCGGCGACTCGACCAGGCCCGCGCCGCCCGCCGCAACGGTCGGTTCGCGGAGGCCGAGCGGCTCTTCCGGGCGGCTGTGTCCGAGCAGTCCCAGGCGGCGGATCTATGGGTCGATCTGGGGCTTGCGATCGCCTTTCAAGGCCGGTTCGCAGAGGCGAGGACGGCTTTCGAGCGGGCGCTCGCCCTGGCGCCCGGCAATCTCGATGCGGTCCTGGGTCTTGCCCGGATCGATCTTTACACCAACGCCCTCGACAGCGCGGATGCGCGGATCGCCCAGGTGCTCGCGGGCCGTCCCGGCGACAGGGACGCGCGCGCCCTGCAGGCCCGAGTCCGCCTTGCCCGCGGGGATGCCGAGGGAGCGGAGGCGGATTTCCGGGCGCTCGCTGCGGCTGCTCCGGGCGAGCTCGACTATCAGCTCGGTCTTGGCGATGCCCTGCGGGCGCGGGGGGAGGACGAGGCCGCCCGCGAGGTCTACCTCGTTGCCGAGCGCATCGACCCGAACGCCGTGGATGTGCGCAACCGGCTCGCCCAGCGCGTGCGCCCCCGCTGGCGGCTCGACATCGTCGGCAGCTACAGCGACCTGACGCAGGGGCTCGAATCCTGGCGCGAGGGCCGCGTCGCCCTCGGCTACCGCTTCGACCAGCGCACCGCCGTGACGGCGGGCGTCGAGGTGAACCATCGGTTCGGGCGCACCGATGCGGTGATCGACGGGCGCATTGACCAGCGCTGGAACGAGCGGCTCGGCAGCTATCTGCGCACCGGCGGCACGCCGGATGCGGATTTCCGGCCGGAGTTCCTGGCAGAGACCGGGGGCAGCCTCCGGTTCGCGCCGGGCAACGGTCCTGTCGGCGCGACCCTCGGCCTGCTCGACCTCTCCTATGCCCGCTACGCGACCGGCGAGACGAAGGGCGCGAGCGTCGGGCTCCAGCAGTATGTCCTCGATGGCCGCATCTGGCTGACGGGTCGGCTCATCGGCACCATCAGCGAGACGGACGAGCGGCTCGGCGGCTACTCGATCCAGGCGGATTGGCGCGTCACCGACCGGGTCGGGCTCACGGTGGGCTATGCGGACGCCCCGGACACCTCCGAGGGCCGCACCTTCGAAACCCAGTCCCTGTTCGGCGGCATCAGCCTCGACGTGACCGAAGACTTAACCCTGAGGCTCACCGGTTCTCGCGAGACACGGCGGAACTCGTATGATCGCACGACCATCAATCTTGGGTTGACGACCCGGTTCTGACGAGGATCGCGTGCTGCAGGCCATCTGGATCACCGCCATGATCATCGCCGCCCTGGCGATCGGGATCATGCTCGTGCTGGTCGTGGCGCGGCTCATCGGCAATGCGCTGGCGGCCCGGCGGGAGCGGCGGCGTCAGGCCCTGCTCGGCACGGTGCTCTCCTGGCTCGACGGAGGAACGACGGACGAGGCCTTGAAGGCCGCTCTCCTGCGCCATCGCAGCGTCGCGACCTCGCTCCTCATCGAGATCTTTGAACTCGTGCGCGGCGCCGACCAGCAGCGCCTGGCCATGATCGCGGACGAAACCGACCTGCCGCGCTACCTGAGGCAGATCGTGGAGGTCGGCCCGACTCCGGACCGCATCAGGGCCGCCGAGAGCCTCGTCTGGTTTCCCTCCGACGAGACGCGGGCCATCCTCCGCTTCGTGCTCCACGACCGGAACGCGGATCTGAGCATCACGGCCGCGTCCGCCCTCGCCGATCTTGGCGAGACCCTGCCGGTCCGCCGCCTCATCGAGGCGCGTCTCGATCAAAACCGCGACAGCTCCCGGCAACTCGAGGCGGTGCTCATCAAGATCGCGCCTCGTCAGACGGCCGATCTCATCGAGGTCGCGGCCGACCGATCCGCCGCCGACCGGTTTCGCGCCGCCGCCATCGATGCGCTCGCGCGCACCGGCTCCTTCGATCTGATCGACACGGTGTCCTCGCTCTCACGCGATTCATCCGCCGTGGTCCGGGCGGCCGTTGCCCGGTCCCTTGGCGTATTCGGCCATCCGGGCGCCGGCGACACGGTCATGCGCCTCCTCGCGGATGTGGACTGGGAGGTCAGGGCCGAGGCCGCGGAAGCCGCCGGCCGGATCGGCCTCGAGGATGCGGTGGAGCCTCTCGCGGACCTGCTGGCGGACGAGAACTGGTGGGTGCGGTTCCGGGCCGCCGCTGCCCTCGCGGGCCTCGGGGAGCGGGGCGTCGGCGCCCTGAGGCGCCTCGCCGCCGCGTCGACGGACCGGGGCGGCCGTACGGCGGCTCTGGTGCTGGCGGAGCGCAACCTCGTATGATCGGAAACGCCACGCCGCGCACACGCGCCACTCGGCACCATTGGGGGGCACCGCCTCGCTCGACGACCGGCTGGGAGCGCGCAGGAATCCCATCGATGACAGGCGAGGGAGAGCAGCCATGAGCTGGCTCACCCCCGAAGCTGCGATCGAGACCTTCCTCAAGGCCGTCGTCGTCCTGGTGATCGCGACCGGCCTCGTGCAGAACATGCTGGCGATCGTGCAGCTCGTCCTCGCCTCGCGGGAGCTCATGGCGAACAAGCCCGAAAAGCGCCTCGGGCTCTTGTGGCGGCGCTATGCGGATGTAAGCCCGCCGATCGCGCTCCTCGTGCCCGCCTACAACGAAGAGCTCTCGATCGTGGAGAGCCTGCGCTCGATGCTGGCGCTCAATTATCCGCGCTTCGAAATCATCGCCGTGAACGACGGTTCGAAGGATGGGACGCTCAAGGCGATGATCGAGGGCTTTGGCCTCGAGCCCGTGCAGCGCACCTTCGACGAGGCTGTCGACCACAAGCCGATCCGCGGTCTTTACGGCTCGCCGCGCTATCCGAACCTTCTCGTCGTCGACAAGGAGAACGGCGGCAAGTCCGACGCGCTCAACGCCGGCATCAATCTCTCCCGCGCGCCCGTTTTCTGCGCCATCGACGCGGACTCGATCCTGGAGAACGACGCGCTCCTGCGGGCCGTGAAACCCTTCATCGACGAGCCGACCCGCACGGTCGCGGTGGGCGGAACGATCCGCATCGCCAACGGATGCCGCATCGAGAACGGACGCGTGGTGTCGATCGGCTTGCCGACGAACTTTCTCGCCCTCTTCCAGACCGTGGAATACCTGCGCGCCTTCCTCATGGCGCGCCTTGCCTGGAGCCGCCTGAAGACGCTCACCATCATCTCGGGCGCGTTCGGCCTGTTCCGCCGCCAGGTGGCGGTCGCGGTCGGCGGATACAGCCATCGGACGGTGGGCGAGGATCTGGAGCTCATTCTCAAGATCCATCGCTACATGCGCGACCGGAAGGAGGATTACCTCGTCACCTTCATCCCGGAGCCGGTCTGCTGGACGGAGGCGCCGGAGAGCCTGCGCGTGCTCGGCCGGCAGCGGAGCCGCTGGCAGCGCGGCGCGCTCGAGTCGTTCTCCAAGCATGCGGACATGCTCTTTCGCCCGAAATACGGGCGCATCGGATGGCTCGGCCTCGGGCATGTGCTCGTCGTCGACGTGCTGGGCCCGCCCGTCGAGGTGCTGGGCTACATCCTCATCCCGCTCCTGTGGATGACCGGCCTCCTCTCCACCGACTACCTCCTCGCATTCATCGCGCTGACCTTCGTCTACGGCGTCTTCGTGAGCGTCGGCTCGCTGATCCTGGAGGAGATCGAGCTGCAGCGCTTTCCGCGCGCGAGCGACCTTTTGGTCCTCACCGCCGCCGCGATCCTTGAGAATTTCGGCTACCGCCAGCTCAACAACCTGTGGCGCGTGCGCGGCTATTGGCAGTTCCTGCGCGGCCAGGAGGGTTGGGGAACGATGACCCGCGTGGGCTTCCGCAAGGCCTGAGGCGGCGCAGGCGGCACTCTCACAAGGAGAGCTCGACCTCGCGGATGAGGCTTCGCAGAGGCGCCACGATCATGGATCGCTCCGCCTCGCCGGCGAGCACCGCGTCGATCACCGATTCAAGCTCCGCAGCGGCCTCGCTCACCTCCTCGAAGCCGAAGGTGCCCGCCGTGCCGACGAGCGCGTGCGCCAGCGCCCTCGCCTCCCCGAGGGAGACCGAGTCGAGGTCGACGGCCATGGCCTTCCGGTAGGCGACGAGGCTTGCGTGGTGGGCGCCGAGGCGGGCGCGAAAACCCTCCCGCAGGGCGCTGAGATGCGCCTCGAATTCCTCGTCGCCGCTCACGGCGTCACCAGGAACGGCCGGACCGCGTCCGCGAGGGCGTGCGGCCTGAAGGGTTTGGGCAGCACGGCGGCGGCCCCGAGACGCATCAACCGCTCCACATCCTCGGGACGGCTGCGGGCCGTGAGGAAGACGACCGGGATCGCGGCCGACGCGGATGCCTGGCGCAGGCGCGCCAGGGTCGCGGGCCCGTCGAGGCCGGGCATCACCACGTCGAGGAGGATGAGATCGGGGTTCCAGTCCTTTGCGACCTCCAGGGCCGCCTCGCCCGAGGCGCAGGCCGTCACCTCGAAGCTCGGCTCGCGGCGGAGCGACAGCACGGCGATGTCGCGCATATCCGGCTCATCGTCCACGAAGAGGATGCGGTAGCGGCTCATGGGTCTCATGGCGGCGCGCCGAGGTGGCGCGGGGTGAAAGCAGTGTAACCGACTTCCACGGCGGCGTCCGGTGGGAGGGGAATGTCGTGCGGCCGGAATTCCTCCTCCCCCTTCGAACAAGGGGCGACGGTGGGCCAAGAAATGCCGTAACGGTCCCGCCCCTCAGGCTGGACCATGACGCGGGCGGGAACGTCGGGCGGTCGGGGACGACCTGACAGACCCGGGAACAATGCGCCGTGTCGCAGCCTCACGCCTCCCATGAATTGAACCGTCGTCACGACCCCGAGGCCACATCGGGTTCGGACGCGTCATGGGCGGCCGCGCGACCCTCCCCGGAGGCCATCCCGCCGGACTTGGTCTCGCTCCTCTCCCATCAGCTTCTCACTCCGCTCGCCACCATCGCGATGCTGGCTCAGTCGCTCGGCCGGCAGGCAGGCTCCCTCACGGAGGAGGACGTTCGGGCCCGGGCCGACAAGATCCGCAAGGCCACCTTGCGCCTCGCGGGCCTGATCGAGACCCTCATGGCGCGCGCCCGGATGGATGCGGGCGTCATCACCGTGAAGCCTGTCCGGGTGGATCTGCGCGCCCTGGTGGAGCGGATCTGCGACGATCAGCAGGCCCTTCATCCGGACCATCGTCTCGCCGTCGCGGTCGAGGCGCTGCCTGAGGCCGTCGAGGTGGACCCGATCCTCCTGGAGCAGGTGCTCGCCATCGTCCTCTCCAATGCGGGCAAGTACACCCCGCCCGGGCGCCTGATTCGGATCGTCGGGCTGCGGCGCGAGGAGGTGCTGGAGATCGTCGTCGAGGACGAGGGAATCGGCATTCCGGCCCTCGACCTGCCCCGCCTCGCCCAGCCCTTCTTCCGCGCCCGCAACACCCTCCACCTCCCGGGCACAGGCCTTGGCCTCAATCTCGCCCGCCACATCCTCGCCCTGCACGGAGGCACCCTGGCCGTCGACAGCGCCGAAGGCCAGGGCACCCGCGTGACGATCGTGCTGCCGATCCACGACTTCGGCGGCGGCGAGGGAATCTGACGGGCGCGGATAAGCAAAAGGCCGCCCGGAGGCGGCCTTTGCGGATCGAGGGAGCGGTCTCTACCGATCATGCCCAGATGTCCGGGAGCGATGGTAGCGGAGGAGGGATTTGAACCCCCGACACAAGGATTATGATTCCTCTGCTCTGACCAACTGAGCTACTCCGCCCCGCAAGGAGCAGGCCTTAACTCCATCGATGGGCGCGATATAGGGAAGCCGGGGCGTGGGTGTCAAGAAAAGCTTCGGCTCGGCAGCTCCGCTTCTTCACCCGCATCGGCCGGCCCGGTGGCGCCGGGCCGCGCCCCGCCCTTAACCGCGCTTCTTCACCCGCATGAGCTTGAAGAAGCCTGCCGGAAAGAGCGTGCGCAGTTCCACCACCTCCATGACGCCGGTGGACCGGGCCCAGGCCTCGATGCGGCTGGCCTTGAAGTCGGAGCTCCAGCCGACTGCCCGCGCGAGCGGCGCCGCGATCTCCTCGGCACGGGCGAGGAATCCTTCGGGCTGGCCGAAATGGTTGGCGAGAATGATCTCGCCGCCGGGCCGCAGGACCCGGGCGAATTCCGAGAGCGCCGCCTCGGGGCTCGGCACGAGCGTGATCAGGAACTGGGCCGCGACCGCGTCGAACATCCCGTCCGGAAAGCCGAGCCGGGTCACGTCCATGACCTGCAGGCTTTTCACATGGTGAAGGCCACGGCCGTCCACCTTGGCTTTCGCGCGGCGGAGCATGTCCTCCGACAGGTCGACCCCATGGACCTCCGCATGGGCCGGGTAATAGCCGAGCGACAGGCCCGTGCCGACGCCGGCCTCCAGCACCCGCGGGCCGCAGGCCATGGCGGCGTTCACGGCCGCCCGGGCGGCGGGTTCGGTGAGCTTGTCGTACACCACGTCGTAGACAGGCGCCCAGCGCGCATAAGCCTTGCGCATCAGGGCCGTGGTCGGTCCATCCGTCATCGGGATTCCTTGGTCGTCCGGCCGTCAGGCGGCGGACGCCACCTCGGCCACGGTGCGGGCGATCGTGCCCCCGCCGAGCACGCGGGCCCGGGGAGCATCGCTGTCATAGATGACACAGGCTTGACCGGGTGACACCCCGTCCTCAGGGGAAAACAGGGTGATGCTCACACCGGTTTTCGAGGCCTGCAGGATGGCCGGGCGCGGCTCGCGGGTGGAGCGGACCCGGACAGCCACCTCGATCCCCTCCTCGGGAATGTTCTCCAAGGCCATGTCGCCGAGCCAGTTCATGCCGGTCACCCGGATGGTACGCGTCGCGAGCGCCTCCCGGGGGCCGACGACCACGCGCGCGGCGGCCGCATCGAGGCGCACCACGTAGAGGGGCTCGCCGACGGAAACACCGAGGCCGCGGCGCTGTCCCACCGTGTAGTGGATGATGCCCTCGTGGCGGCCGAGCACGCGCCCGTCCACGTGCACGATCTCGCCGCCCTGCACGGCGCCCGGCTTCAGGCGCTCGATGATGTCGCTGTAGCGCCCCTGGGGCACGAAACAGATGTCCTGGCTGTCGGCCTTGTCGGCGACCGCAAGACCGAGCTCCCGCGCGAGGGCCCGGGTCTCGTCCTTCGGCAGCTCCCCCAGGGGGAAGCGCAGCATCTGCAATTGCTCGGGCGTGGTGGCGAAGAGGAAATAGCTCTGGTCCCGCTCCGGGTCGGCGGCCCGGTGCAGGGCGCGGCGGCCGTCCGGCAGGGCGCGGCTTGCCACGTAATGGCCCGTCGCCAGCACGTCGGCCCCGAGATCCTTGGCGGTCTCGAGGAGATCGCGGAACTTGATCGAGCGGTTGCACTCGACGCAGGGGATCGGCGTCTCGCCCTCGATGTAGCTCTGGGCGAAACGGTCGATCACCGCCTCCCGGAACCGGGCCTCGTAATCCAGCACGTAATGGGGAATCCCGATGGCTTCCGCGACCCGGCGGGCATCGTGGATGTCCTGACCCGCGCAGCAGGCGCCCTTTCGGTGAACGGCGGCGCCGTGGTCGTAGAGCTGGAGCGTGATGCCGACGACGTCGTAGCCCTCGCGCTTGAGGAGCGCGGCGACGACGGAGGAGTCCACGCCGCCGGACATGGCGACGACGACCCGGGTCTTCGACGGATCGGTCGGGAGATCGAGCGTGTTCAACATGGTTCCTTCCAGAGGCGCCGTTCAAGGCGGCGCACGGGAGAGGTCAAGACCCCTGTATAGCGATTGAGGGCGTCCTCTGCCAGACGAGCCGCCCGGCATTTTCTGCCGGGGCTGGGCGGTTTCGTGCCGGCCCGGCGCCGCCCAAGGGCAGCCGCGACACGAAAAAACACTGCCGAAACAACGCCGCGCGAGCGCCGGGCGGCTGGCCCGAACCTTGCGGACCTCTCCTGGAAACCCGTGTCATGCGAGTGGTCCATGCGTTCCGGCTTTGACATCAATCCTTTCTCCGCCACCTCCGGCGCCGAGCGCCCCGGCCGCGCCACCAAGGCGCGGGCTGCGGAGACCCCTGCGGCGGAGAGCCCGGCCTTTTCGCTGAAGGAGCCCGCCGCCCCGCCGCCGCGAGCACCGGAGCGTCCGCGTGCGGACGCTCCGCCCGACCGGGACCGCGCGCCGCAGGAGACGCGCCGGAATGAGCGTTCGGAAGCGCCGCGCCGGGCCGATCCGCCCCGCCGGGACGACCCGCCGCGTCGAGAGGATCCGCCGCGCCGGAGCGACCCGCCCCAGGGCGCGGAAAGGCCAGTTCGTGATGTGCACGACACGGCGGCGACGAAGCCGGACGGGGCCGGGAGTGCCGCCGAGACCGTGGGCGAGGATGTCGCCGAGGACGCCAAGGCTTTGGAGGCGCAGGCGGAAGCCGCCGTGCCGCTGCAGTCCGAGGCGGCTCCGGCACAGACGCCTGTGCCCGTCGACGCGGCCATCCTTGCAGCTGCGCTTTCGGCTGGAGGAGCCGCTCCGGGCGAGGATTCTGGTGAGCCGGAAACCTCAACCGAGGCGGAGGATGATCCGGCCCATCCGCATGGACTCGCCCGGGCCGCCGAGGTGATGGGGCTCGGCGGACGGGAGATCCCGAAAGGGCTCGAACAGGCGATTGCCGCGCAGGAGGCCAAGGCCGCAGGCGCCGAGGCTCAGACGGCGGCCCTCGCCCCGACGGCCCCGAAGGGTGGCGCCGAAGGCAAAGACGAGACCGCGATCTTGGCGTCCGAGGAGGCAGCAAAGGCGGCCACCGAGGCTGGTATCGAGGGGAAGGCCGAGGCCAAAGGCGAGGCGAAGCCGGAACCGTCCCTCTCCAAATTCGCCCAGATGATCGAGGGCAAGGCCGACGCCCCAGGCGCTGCCCAGGCCGGCCCCGCGCCGGCTCAGGCGTCAGGCGATGGCAAGACCGCCGAGGCGGCCCGCCCGGCCCCGGCTCAGCAGCCCGCCCAGCCGGCGACGCCGCCCGTTCCCTTGGGCGGGGTGCCGATCGAGATCGGGCTGAAGGCGCTTGCCGGCATGAAGCAGTTCGAGATCCGCCTCGACCCGGCGGAGCTTGGGCGCATCGACGTGACCCTCGAGATCGGCGACGGGGGCGAGGTCAAGGCGCAGATGGTGGTGGACCGGGTCGAGACCCTGCACCTCCTCCAGCGCGACGCCCGCACCCTGGAGCGGGCTTTCGAGCAGGCCGGCCTCAGACCCTCCGAGGGCGGTGTCGACCTCTCCTTGCGCGATCCATCGGGCGGCAGCCGCCAGGGCAACCAGGAGCGGCAGGACCAGAGGGACGGCCAGCCGTCCCTGCGGCCGGACGGAACGCCCCGCCGCGACGGAGCGGAGGTTCAAGCGACCGGACCGGCCCGCGGCCTTTGGCGCGGATCCACCGGTCTCGACGTGCGGGTCTGACGGCCCGGCTCAGCGATACGAGGGAGCCGCCCCCGCGGCGGTTTGAAGGAGAACGGACATGGCGGCAGGTATCGGCGGAGCGAGCGCAGCGGCGGCAGCGGCGGGCGGTTCCCGTTCCGCAACGGACCGGACCACGATCGCGCAGAACTTCGACGCGTTCCTGCTCCTCCTGACCACGCAGCTCAAGAACCAGAATCCGCTGGAACCCCTCGACACGAACCAGTTCACGCAGCAGCTCGTGCAGTTCGCCTCGGTCGAGCAGCAGATCAAATCGAACGACACCCTCAACGCCCTCCTCAACAGTTCCAAGGCGTCGATCGTCTCCACGGCGTCGAGCTTCGTGGGCATGAACGTGGCGGCGGACGGGGCGACGACGCGGCTGACCGACGGCAAGGCCGAGTGGCGGCTCAACGCGCCGCGCGCCGCCTCCGGCACGATCACGATCCGCGACAAGGACGGCAACGTGGTCGCGACGGAAACAAAGCCGCTCACGGCAGGACAGCAGACCTACAGCTGGAACGGCCGGACCTCCACCGGCGTCCAGGCGCCCCCGGGGGATTACACGATCACCGTCACGGGCCGCGACGTGGCCGGCCAGGGCGTCGCCATCAAGAGCGAGATCACCGGCCGCGTGGACAGCGTCGACATGACCGGCGACGAGCCGGTTCTCGTGATCGGCGGGGTGCGCGTGCCCCTGTCGAGCGTCAAATCGATCAACCGCCAGACTTGAGCCCCGTCCGATTTAGACAACTTTGTGGCCGCGCTTAGGAAAACATTAAGCCCGGTCGCCTAGCGTCATAGATGACGAGGTCAGTCGAGTTTGTGTGAGCGTATCATGACCGAAACCCACCGCCCGAGGGTCAAATATGTCATCGGGCCTGACGGCAGTCCGTTGACGATTGCCGATCTTCCCCCCACCACCACCCGTCGCTGGGTCATCCGCCGCAAGGCCGAGGTCGTCGCGGCTGTCCGTGGTGGTCTTCTGAGCCTCGAAGAGGCATGCCAGCGTTACACGCTGACGACGGAAGAATTCCTAAGCTGGCAACAATCCATCGACCAGCACGGACTTGCAGGCCTGCGCACCACGCGCATCCAGCATTACCGGCAATAGCCAGTCTTACCCCTGCATCCTGAAAAGCGCTGCCCCCAGGGCGGCGCTTTTTGCCGTGTCCGCGCTCCGGCCGCCGAACAGGCTTTGGCCAGCCTTTTTGCGCCCTTAACGGCCCTGTTAACCACCCGCTAACCATGAACCGGGCAAATCTTGCCGGGTCACTCTCGCCGATGCGGATCCGGGGCGTTGAACGCAGCCGTCGAATTTCTCTCCAAACTGGGTCCTGCGCGGGTCGCCGCCATGGGAGCGGTGACGCTCGCCCTGGTGGCTTTCTTCGCCTTCGTGATCCTGCGGGTGTCCCAGCCCACCATGGGCGTTCTCTACACGGACCTGTCCCTGCAGGACGCGAGCGCCATCGTGCGCGACCTCGAGACCAAGGGCATCCGCTACGAGACCAGGGGCGACGGCCAGACGATCCTGACGCCGAAGGCCGACATTCCCCGCCTGCGCATGGATTACGCCGGCAAGGGCCTGCCCTCGGGCGGCGGAGTCGGCTACGAGATCTTCGACAAGGGCGACGCCTTCTCCTCAACGAGCTTTGTCCAGAACATCAATCACCTGCGCGCCCTCGAAGGGGAGTTGTCCCGGACGATTCGCTCGATCGGCCGCGTGCAGGGCGCGCGAGTCCATCTCGTGATCCCGGAAAAGCGCCTGTTCGAGCGCGACCGGGAGCCGCCGCGGGCCTCCATCGCCCTGAAGCTCAACGGCGACCTCGAAGCCGGCCAAGTGCGGGCCGTCCGCCACCTCGTCGCCTCGGCGGTCGAGGGCCTGCGCCCGGAACGGGTCTCCATCGTGGACGAGCGGGGCCGGCTCCTGGCCGACGGCGCGCAGGGCGAGACGGCGATGACCGGCGTCGCCCTCGACGAGAAGCAGGCGGGCATCGAGCGCCGCCTGCGCGGCCAGGTCGAGGAGATCGTGGCCGGGATCGTCGGCTCCGGCCGCGCCCGGGTGCAGGTGGCGACCGAATTCGACCTCAACCGCATCGAGAGCCGCTCTGAGAGCTACGATCCGGAAAGCCGCGTGGTGCGCTCCACCCAGACCCGGGCCGAGAACCAGTCCACCACCGGCAACGACGGCGCGGTGAGCGTCGGAAACGAGCTGCCGGGCGCCAACCAGGCCGGCAACCAGCCGGGGCCGCGCGACCTGTCGAACAAGAACGAGGAGACGATCAACTACGAGATCTCCCGCACCACGCGCACGGAGGTTCTGGAAGGGGGCCGCCTGAAGCGGCTCTCCGTCGCCGTGCTCGTGGACGGCACCTACGCGAAGGGCGCGAACGGGGAGCTCACCTATCAGCCCCGCGCCCAGGAGGAACTCGACCGCATCACCGCGCTCGTGCGCACGGCCATCGGCTTCGACCGCAACCGGGGCGACCAGGTCGAGGTGGTGAACCTGCGCTTCGCGGAAGCCCCGCAGAGCGTCGACTTCAAGGAAGAGGGCGGGCTGGCCTCGCTCCTCAACCCGAGCAAGGACGACATCCTCCAGCTCATCGAGCTCGGCGTCGTCGCGCTCCTCACGCTCATCGTCCTCATCATGGTGGTGCGTCCGCTCGTCATGAAGGCGATCGGTCCGGAGAAGGCCAAGCGCGTGAGCCTCGGGGGCGTGCTCGCGGCTCCGGCGGATCCGGAAGCGGCCGCCGCCGCGCCGCAGCGGGAGAGCGCCACCGCCCGCATGATCGAGCTTGCGAAGGTGAACGGACAGGTGCAGCAGCAATCGCTCGAGCGCATCGGCGAACTCGTGAAGGGCAACCCGATCGAGAGCGTCTCGGTGCTGCGCCAGTGGATCCACGAGCGGAACTGATCCATGGCCCCCCGCCCCGTCCCGATCTACGAACTCACCGGACCGCAGCGCGCGGCCGTGATCCTGCTCGCGCTCGGGGCCGAGTACGGCAAGTCGATCTGGTCGGCCCTCGACGAGGACGAGATCCGCGTCGTCACGCACGCGATGGTGCAGCTCGGCTCCATCGAGGCCGATACGGTGGAGAACCTCATCGTCGATTTCGTTGGCAACCTCTCGGCGGCGGGCGCCGTCACCGGCACCTTCGACCGCACGGCGCAGCTCCTTTCGCAGCTCCTGCCGCCCAAGCAGGTCGAGGCCCTGATGGAGGAGATCAAGGGCTCGGCGAGCCGCAGCATGTGGCAGCGCCTGTCCCATATCGACCCCGAGGTTCTCGCGAACTACCTGCGCAACGAATATCCGCAGACCGTCGCCGTGATCCTCTCGCGCATCCGCCCCGACCACGCGGCGCGCGTGCTGGCCATTCTGCCGGACGATTTCGCGGTGGATGTGGTCAACCGCATGCTGAAGCTGGAGAACGTGCAGAAGGAAGCCCTCGAGCATATCGAGGAGACGCTGAAGTCGGAGTTCGTGACGACCGTCTCCCAGACGTCGCGGCGCGATGCCCACAAGGCGATGGCCGAGGTCTTCAATGCCTTCGACCGGCATACGGAATCGCGCTTTCTCTCCGCGCTCGACCAGCTCAACCGCGATGCGTCGAAGAAGATCCGCGCCCTCATGTTCACCTTCGAGGATCTCGCCAAGCTCGATCCCGGCTCCGTCCAGACCCTCATGCGGCAGGTGGACCGCGACACGCTCGGCCGCGCCCTCAAGGGCGCCCCGGAGACGATCCGCACCTTCTTCTTCTCCAACATGTCGAGCAGGGCTGCGAAGAACCTGCAGGACGAAATGGCCGCCATGGGCCCGATCCGGCTCAAGGACGCGGACGATGCGCAGAACCGCATGGTGTCCCTCGCCAAGGATCTCGCCGATCGCGGCGACATCCTGATCTCCAAGAACCGGGCCGAAGAGGAGCTTGTCTACTGATGTCGCTTCCTGCCGCTCGCCCCATCGCCGAGGAGGCCGTGTTCGCATGACGAACGCCGCGAAATTCCTCTTCAACACCGATTTCCGCCAGCCCGCCGCGGCTCCCGTGAAGGACACGGCCGCCATTGAGGAGGCCGAGGCGCGCGGCTACATGCGCGGCCTCGTGGACGGCCAGCGCCAAGGCGAGGTGGAAGCCCAGCTTCGCGTCGCGGGCGCCCTGGAGCATCTCGCCGGGCAGATGGCCATGATCCTCGACACGGTCGAGGCGCACCGGAGCGAGACGGAGGCGCTCGCCACCGAATTCGCCATGGCTCTCGCCCGCAAGCTCGCGGGCGACGCGCTTGCACGCGAACCGCTGCAATCGATCGCGGAAGCAGCCGCGCAGACCTTCCAGCATCTGCGCGGCGTGCCCCATCTCGTGGTGCGCGTGAACGAGACCCTCGTCGAGCCCGTGGAGGCGCTGATCAAGCGCATGGCCCGGGAGCGCGGCTTCGAGGGACGCCTCGTCATTCTCGGCGAGCCCGATATCGGGGCCGGCGACGTGCAGCTCGAATGGGCCGATGGCGGCGTGGTGCACAGCCGCACCCGCATCGAGGATGCGGTCGCCCGAACTCTCGCCCACCGATGAAACCCAGCGGCCAGCCGTCTCCGCGCCGGCCGCTTCCGACAGAACCAGAACGGACAGACCATGCCGCAGGATACCGACCTCAATCTGCCGAACCTCCAGGACACCGACGTCACCTTCGCGGGCGACGGCGTCATGCGCGAGGCGCCCATGACCGCGAAATCGGCGGCGGATCTCGAGCAGGTCTTCGACGTGCCCGTGGTGGTGACCGCCGTTCTCGGCCATGCGCAGATGCCCGTGGGCGACCTGTTGAGGATCGGTCCGGGCGCTGTGCTCGAACTCGACCGCAAGGTCGGCGAGGCCATCGATATCCTGGTCAACAACCGGCTCGTCGCCCGCGGCGAGGTGGTGCTGGTCGAGGACCGGCTCGGGGTGACCATGACGGAAATCATCAAGGGCGATCACTGATGCAAGCTCCCCGAACGGGGAGCAGCCTCGGGAGCGGCCCGTAGCTTACATCCCGGCCATGCGCGCTCGCATCGCCGATTCGGACCATCAGGACTGGGCATAAGGGGCAGCCATGCGTCTTCTCATTGCTTCCACACGCGGCACGGCGCACCAGCACGGGGCATAGGGGGCCAACCATGCGTCTTCTCATCATCGGACGGCTCAACGGCGAACTCGTCGCGGCCTCCAAGATCGCCATGCAGCGCGGGGCCCAGGTCACGCAGGCGGACGGCGTGGACCAGGGTCTCACCGTCCTGCGCGCCAAGGGCGCGGACCTCATCATGGTGGATGTGGCGCAGCCCATCGGCCGCCTGGTCGAGGCGCTCGCCGGAGAGCGCATCCGCACGCCGGTGATCGCCTGCGGCACGGGCACCGATGCCCGGGCGGCGGTGGCCGCGATCCAGGCGGGCGCGCGCGAATACATCCCCCTCCCCCCGGATCCGGACCTGATCGCGGCGGTCATCGAGGCCGTCACGGCCGATGCCCGCGCCTTCGTGTGGCGGGACGCTTCCATGGAACGCGTGGTGCGCCTCGCCGAACAGGTCGCTCGGTCCGAGGCTTCCGTCCTCGTCACCGGCGAGAGCGGCACCGGCAAGGAGGTGATGGCCCGGCACATCCACGCCAAGTCCGGGCGCCGCGACAAGCCTTTCGTCTCCGTGAACTGCGCGGCCATCCCGGATGCCCTGCTCGAGAGCGAGCTGTTCGGCCACGAGAAGGGCGCCTTCACGGGCGCCGTCGCGCGCCGCATCGGCAAGTTCGAGGAGGCCAATGGAGGCACGCTTCTCCTCGACGAAATCTCCGAGATGGACGTGCGCCTGCAGGCAAAGCTCCTGCGCGCGCTGCAGGAGCGGGTGATCGACCGGGTCGGCGGGTCGCAGCCCGTGCGCGTCGACATCCGCGTCATCGCCACCTCGAACCGCAACCTCGCCGATGAGGTGAAGAAGGGCACGTTCCGCGAGGACCTGCTCTACCGCCTCAACGTGGTGCATTTGCGCCTGCCGGCCCTACGCGAGCGCCCGAACGACATTCTCGAACTTGCCAGCCATTTCGCGAAAAAATATGCCGAGTTGAACGGGGTTCCGGTGCGCGCGCTCTCGACCGAGGCGCGCCGCCTCGTGACCCAGAGCCCCTGGCGCGGCAACGTGCGCGAGCTGGAGAACACGATCCATCGCGCCGTGCTGCTCGCGGCGGGCCCCGAGATCGAGGCCGAGGCGATCATGACGCCGGAAGGGGAGGGCTTCGGATCCTCGCCGCCCTCCGATCCGGCCGCCCGCGCCCTGCAGGCCGCCGAAGCCGTCACCCGCGGGCTCGTGGGCCGCACGGTCGCAGACGTGGAGCGGGACCTCATCCTCGACACTCTCGACCATTGTCTCGGCAACCGCACCCATGCGGCTAAGATCCTCGGCATTTCGATCCGAACCTTGCGCAACAAGCTGAACGAATACAACGATGCCGGGATCGCGGTGCCGGAGCCCGGACAATCCCGCGTGGCGGCGGCCTGAACGCGCGGTCGTCACCGTTCGCGGCGTCTGGCGGCCGCCCATGTTCACGGCCTCGTCGCGCCCTATGTGCCGGGCGAAGGCGGGGCATCGCCTCGCGCGGTCGTGACCGGGCGTGAGCTTGGCCCCCTGCCGCCACCGCGCAATGCTCGCACGGCTCGATGAAGGGGACAGACCATGAAGGCGATGGGTGCCGTACTGCGTGACGGCATGAGACTCGCGGCGGCGGCAGCGCTTTGGCTTGTCGCCATTGGTCCGGTCGAGGCGGCGGAGCAACGGCCCTGGGCCGAGATCCTGGTCAAGGCCAGGGGCCAGACCGTCTACTGGAATGCGTGGGGCGGCGACACGCGCAACAACGCCTACATCGCCTGGGTGGGCGAAGAGGTGCGCCGCCGCTACGGCGTGACCCTCAATCATGTGAAGCTGAACGACACCGCAGAGGCCGTGACGCGGGTCGTGGCCGAGAAGGCGGCGGGACGCGGCGAGGGTGGATCCGTCGATCTCATCTGGATCAACGGCGCCAATCTCACGGCCATGCGGACGCAGAGCCTGCTGCACGGCCCGTTCACCCAGGCCCTGCCGAACTTCGCCCTTGTGGACACGGCCGGAAAGCCCTCGACCGTGGTCGATTTCACGAGGCCCGTGGAGGGCCTCGCCTCCCCCTGGCTCATGGCGCAGATCGTCTATGTCTACGACAGCGCCCGCTCGAAGCCTGCGGACCTGCCGCGGTCCGTGCCGGCGATGCTCGACTGGGCCAAGCGCAATCCGGGCCGCCTCACGCACCCGACCGCCTCGAACTTCCTGGGCGCCACCTTCCTGAAGCAGGCCCTGTACGAACTGGCGCCGGACCCAGCGCTTCTGCAGCAGCCCGCCAGCGACGCCGCCTTCGAGGCCGCAACGCGCCCGCTCTGGACCTGGTACGACGCCATCCGTCCGCATCTCTGGCGGCAGGGCCGCGAGTTTCCGGAAAGCGGCCCGGCCCTGAACCAGCTCCTCTCCGATGGCGAGATCGACCTTGCGGTGTCGTTCAATCCCGCGGAGGCGGTTCTGGGCATCGGTTCAGGGCAATTGCCGGCTTCGGCCCGGGTGATCTCGCTCGAGAAGGGCACCATCGGCAACACGAGCTTCGTGGCGATCCCCTACAACGCGGCCCACAAGGAGGGCGCGATGGTGGTCGCGAATTTCCTGCTCGAGCCAGAGGCCCAGGCCCGCGCGCAGGATCCGGAGGTGATCGGCCTCCTGAGCGTCCTCGACACCGGAAAGCTCGATACCGCCGCGAAGCGCCTGTTCGAGACCCCAACCCGCAACCCGGCGATGCCGGCCCCCGAGGAGCTGGGCCAGCCCCTGCCCGAGCCGCATCCGACCTGGATGACGCGGATCACGGCCGAGTGGCAGAAGCGCACAGCGCGCTGATCGGTGCTGCTCCGGCTTGCTCCCGTCCTGACCCTCGCCCTCATCCTCGCGCCGGTGGGGGCGGGATTGCTGGGCACCCTGCTCCCAGCTTTCGGCATTCTCCCGGCTCTCGGGCGCAGCGAGCCCTCCCTCGATCCCTGGCGGGCGCTCATCGCCACACCGGGCCTTAGCACCAGCCTGTGGCTCACCATCGGGACGGGCCTTGGGGCGACCGCGATCTCCTTCATGCTCGCCGTCGCCTTCTGCGCCAGCGCGGCGGACAGCCGGGCCATGCGACGGATGGAGCGGGCCCTGCCCGCTCTCCTGGCGACGCCCCATGTGGCGGTCGCCATCGGGCTTGGCTTCCTGATCGCCCCGAGCGGCTTCGTGGTTCGCCTCCTCTCCCCCGAACTCACCGGCTGGGAGCGCCCGCCCGACATCGCGACCGTGAAGGACCCCTATGGCCTCTCCTTCATGGCGGGGCTCGTCCTCAAGGAGACGCCCTACCTCATCTTGATGATCGCCAGCGCCGGGAGCCAGGTGCCCGTGCGGGCGCTGCTGGCCGCATCGCGGGCCATGGGGCATGCGGCGCCGGTGGCGTGGCTGAAGGTGGTGCTGCCCCAGATCTACGGGCAGATCCGGCTGCCGGTCTACGCGGTCCTCGCCTTCTCGCTCTCGGTTGTCGAGGTGGCTCTGATCCTGGCGCCCGGGACGCCTCCGCCCCTTTCCGTCCTGGCCGCCCGGTGGTTCGCCGGCTACGAGCTCGACCTCTATTTCCCGGCCGCGGCCGCAGCCCTGCTGCAGGTGGGGGTGGTGCTCGCGGGCATCGGCCTGTGGCGCGGCCTTGAGGTCGGGGCGGCGCACCTTGGCAGCCGCATCATCGAGCGCGGCGGACGCGGGTGGCGAAGCGCCGGCATCGTTCAGGGTGCGGGCCTTCTCGCCGTGCTGGCGGGCGCCCTCGCAGCAGCGGCTCTCCTCACCCTCGTCCTATGGGCCTTCACGCAGGAATGGCGCTTTCCCGACGCGTTTCCGAGCGCCTGGAGTCTCGCGGCGACGGGCCGTCTCGCGTCGGCCGCGGACACCACCGGCGCGACGGTGGCGATCGCGGCGCTCTCGGCCCTGATCGCCGTGGCGCTCGCCCTTGGCTGCCTCGAGAACGAGCAGCGCCATGGGGTGCGCCCGGGGAGCCGGGCTCTGTGGCTTCTGGCGGTTCCCCTCCTGCTGCCGCAGATCGCCTTTGTCTTCGGTACTCAGGTGGTTCTCGTGCGGATCGGGCTCGACGGAACGCTGGCGGCCGTCGTGTGGGCGCATCTCGTCTTCGTGCTTCCCTACGTGTTCCTGTCCCTGGCCGATCCCTACCGCGCCCTCGACCCGCGCTTCGCGCGCATCGCGGCCGGGCTTGGCGCGGCGCCCATGCGCATCTTCCTCGCCGTGAAGGTCCCGCTTCTCCTGAAACCGATCCTCGTCGCCTTCGCGGTCGGGTTCGCGGTGAGCATCAGCCTCTATCTTCCGACCCTGTTCGCGGGGGCTGGCCGCATCTCCACCCTCACCACGGAAGCCGTGACCCTCGCCAGCGGGGCCGACCGCCGCCTCGTCGGGGCCACCGCCCTGGCGCAGACCGTGCTGCCGCTTGCGGTCTATGCGCTGGCACTGCTCCTGCCGTCCTGGTTCCGGCGGATGCGTGGAGGCATGCGATGACCGGCACGCTGCACCTGCAGGGGGTCTCGATCCGCCTCGGCGAGCGGGTGATCGTCCCCCATCTCGACCGGGTCATCCCTCCGGGGGAGGTTCTGTCGGTCATGGGGCCGAGCGGCTCCGGCAAGTCGACGCTCCTGGCTTTCGTGGCAGGGTTCCTCGATCCGGCCTTCCGGGCGGAGGGCGCGGTGCTGGTGGGCGACGAGGACCTGACGGGCCGCCCGCCCGAGCGGCGGCGCCTCGGCCTCCTGTTCCAGGACGACCTCCTCTTTCCGCATCTCTCCGTGGCGGGCAATCTCGCCTTCGGCCTGCGCCCCGAGGTGAAGGGGGCAGCCCGGCGGGAGACGATCGAACTGGCGCTGGCCGAGGCGGGGCTCGCGGGCTTCGGCTCCCGTGACCCGGCCACCCTCTCCGGCGGCCAGAAGGCTCGGGTGGCGCTGCTGCGCACGCTGCTCGCCGAGCCGCGCGCCCTCCTCCTCGATGAGCCCTTCGGCAAGCTCGACCGGGATTTGCGCCAAGAGATCCGCCGTTTCGTGTTCGACCACGCGGCCGCCCGTCGCCTGCCGACCCTGCTGGTGACGCACGACCCGGAGGATGCGGCGGATGCGGGCGGTGCCGTGATCACGCTCGGGCCGTGACGACATGAGGGAGATCGGCTGTCCTGCTCCCGCGTTAACGGCCTGCTAACCATAAGACCGGCAAAACTTGCCTACTCTCCGATTGGATAGGCTGGATAGGGAAGCAGGTCGGCCCGATGAGCGACGTGATAGCCGTGACCGGGGCGAGGCCTGCGGATGCCGGCAAGCCGGGCTTCACAATGCCCGGGTTCGGCGAGATGGTGGGGATGGCCAGGCGGCCCGATCTCCTGCTCGCCATCGCGGTCATGGGCATCCTCGTGGTGCTCATCTTCCCGCTGCCGGCCTTCCTGCTCGACCTGCTGCTCGCGGTGTCGATCATCCTCTCCGTCCTCATCCTGATGACGTCGCTCTTCATCGAGAAGCCGCTCGAATTCACGGTCTTCCCGACGATCCTGCTCATCGCGACCATGCTGCGCCTCGCCCTGAACCTCGCCTCCACCCGGCTCATCCTGGGGCATGGACACGAGGGCACCGCGGCGGCCGGGCATGTGATCGAGGCGTTCGGTCATTTCGTGATGGGCGGCAACTTCGTGATCGGCGTGATCGTGTTCGCGATCCTCATCATCGTGAACTTCGTCGTGATCACGAAGGGCTCGGGCCGCATCGCCGAGGTGGCGGCCCGCTTCAACCTCGACGCCATGCCGGGCAAGCAGATGGCGATCGACGCGGATCTCTCGGCCGGCCTCATCGACGAGTCGGAGGCGAAGAAGCGCCGCAAGGACCTCGAGGACGAATCGTCCTTCTACGGCGCCATGGACGGCGCCTCGAAATTCGTGCGCGGCGATGCCATCGCGGCGCTGCTCATCACCTTCATCAACATCGTCGGCGGCATCATCATCGGCGTCGCGCAGCAGGGCGTTTCGTTCGGCGAGGCGGCCAAGACCTATACGCTGCTCTCCGTGGGCGACGGACTCGTCTCGCAGGTGCCGGCCCTCATCGTCTCCACGGCGGCCGGCCTCCTGGTCTCCAAGGCCGGCGTGCGCGGCGCCGCCGACAAGGCGCTCGGGCGACAGCTCTCGAACTATCCGAAGGCGCTTGGGATGTCGGCGGCCGTGATGGGGCTCATCGCCGTTCTGCCCGGCATCCCCATGCTGCCCTTCCTGGCTCTCGCCGGCGGATCCGCCTGGATGGCCTATAAGATCAGCCAGGAGGCGAAGGTGCGGGCCGCCGAGGAGGCAAGAACCGGCGCGGCCGCCGCGAGCGCCGACGGCCTCGGCACGCCCCGCGAGGAGCCGATCGGGGACGTGCTCAGGATCGACGATCTGAAGGTCGAGATCGGCTATGCGCTGCTGCCGCTCGTGAACGGCGCCGACGGTTCCGACCGGCTCACCGAGCAGATCAAGGCGCTCCGCCGCCAGCTTGCCGCCGATATGGGCTTTATCATGCCCTCCGTGCGGCTCCTCGACAACATGCAGCTCGAGGCCAATGCCTACGTGATCCGCGTGAAGGAAATCGAGGCCGGCATGGGGCAGATCTTCCCCGGCCAGTTCATGGCCATGGACCCGATGGGAGGCCAGGTGCAGCTGCCGGGCCAGCACATGCTGGAGCCGACCTTTGGCCTGCCTGCGACCTGGATCGACGGGGCGCTGCGCGACGAGGCGCAGCTGCGCGGCTACACGGTCGTGGATGCGGCGACCGTGCTCTCCACGCATCTCACCGAGGTCATCAGGGCCAATATGCCGGACCTCCTCTCCTACGTGGAAGTTCAGAAGCTCCTGCGCGAACTCCCGAAGGAACATGCGGATCTCGTGAAGGACATCGTGCCGAACCAGATCTCCGCGACGGGCATCCAGCGCGTGCTCCAGCTTCTGCTGGCGGAGCGCGTCTCCATCCGCGATCTGGGCACGATCATCGAGGGCATCGCGGAAGTGGCGGGCGCCTACAAGAGCCCGCGCGACATCGTCGAGCACGTGCGCACGCGCCTCGCCCGCCAGCTCTGCGCCCAGTATTCGGGCCCGGGCGGCCAATTGCCGATCATCACGCTCTCGCCCCATTGGGAGAGCTCGTTCGTCGAGTCCATCGTCGGCCAGGGCGAGGACCGGCACCTCGCCATGCAGCCCTCGCGGCTCACCGAGTTCGTCAACGCGGTGCGAGACCGGTTCGAGGATGCGGCGCGGATGGGTGAGATGCCCGTGCTCGTCACCTCCGTGCAGGCACGGCCCTTCGTGCGCTCCATCATCGAGCGCTTCCGCCGCGAAACGCCCGTCTTCTCGCAAGGCGAGATCCATCCGCGCGTCAGATTGCGGACGGTCGGCAGCGTCTGACGGGCGGTGCTGGAATCGAGCCTTGTTCCGCGCCTGCAGACGATCAGCGGCGTCGGATAGGCGGCGCCGGAATCAGGCCTTGCGCAGCCAGAGGCTCGTCTCGAAGGCGCCGGGCGAGAGCGGGATATCGGCAAGGACGCCGCGGGCGAGCGAGGGCGCGAAGGCCCCGGCCACGTAGCGGCTTGCGAAGACGAGGTCGTAGCCCCGCCCCTGCAGCAGGGCCCCGACGATCAGCTGTTCGTTGTAGCCGCGCCAACCCCAGGCGGCCGGATAGGCATCCGGCAGGGTCACGTCATGCACATGGACGAGGACGCCGCTCGCAAGACGCGGCAGCACGTCGAGGAAGAGCCTGTCCACGTCGGTGCCGGGCATCCCGATATGGCTTGAATCGATGAACAGGATATCCCCGGGCCCAAGGGCCGCGAAGAGCGCGGGGTCGGCATCCTGAAAGAGCGCCGCCACATGCTGGACGGACCCGGGCAGGCGCGCGCGGGGCGCAGGGTCGATGCAGGTGATGCGGGTGTCGAGCGCCCCGTCCGCCACGGCCTGGGCGAGAAAGCGCGTCGAATGGCCGGAGCCGATCTCGAGAATGGCGCGCGGCCGATGGAGCCGAACGAGGGCATAGGCCGCCGCGGCGTCGAGACGGGGGAACCAGTCCTGCGTGAACCGGGCCGGACCCGCTCCCCCAAGGATGCGGCGAAGCCCCTCCCCTTGGGCCTCGATGGCGTCGAGCACGGCCGCGAAGCTCGGCTCGGCGGCCTCGAAGAGCGGGCGCAGGGCCGGGTAATCCTGCGGCGCGACGCCCTCGGCGTAGCGGTAGGGAATGAAGAAGCCCCGGGCCTTCAGGCCCAGCACGGTCAGGAGCCCGAACCGGATCTGGCGCCAGCGTTTGGCCATCCGTGTCGTCAGGTGAGCGGTGCCGGCGGCACCGGGCCGCCGCCCATGCCGACGCGGCTCCGCCACGCGGCGGCAAGACGCGCTCGCTCGAAGAGGAGCACCACGCCGATCGAGAGGGCGAAGGGGATGAGGAGGTAGAACAGGCGGAAGATGATGAGGGCCGCGAGCACATCCGCCTTCGGGATGTCGGGCATCGCGGTGATGAACACGAACTCGAACACGCCGATGCCGCCTGGAGCGTTGCTCACGAGCGCCGCCGAGAAGGAGGCGAGGAAGACGGCCAGGACGACGATGAAGCTCGGCTCCAGATGCGCCGGCAGGGCGAAATAGATGATGCCGGCGGCCCCGAGAAGCTCGAGGGGCGCCGCGATGAGCTGGCGCACCATCACGGCCGGGCGGGGATACTCGACCTTGAACTTGCGGATCGTCACGGGCCGCAGGCGCAGGACCGACCCGATCACGTAAAGGAGAACGCCGCCGAGGAGGAGAAGGCCGATGCCGCGCGCCGTCGCCGGGTGGGTGAGCGCCGCGGGCAGCACGCCTTCGAGGCGCTGCAGCAGGGTGGGCTCAAGGGTCAGAACCGCGCCGCTCAGGAGCACCGTGCCAAGCCCGAAGGTGAAGGAGCATAGCGCGACCAGCACCGCGATCTGGGGGGCGCTGAGCCCCTTCGAGGAATAGGCCCGGTAGCGCACGAGGGCGCCGGAGAACACGGAGGCGCCGATATTGTGGGAGAGGGCGTAGGTGGTGAACGAGCAGATCGAGACGAAGAACCACGAGATGTGCTTCACCCCAAGGTGCAGGAGCGCGATCCGGTCGTACCAGGCAAGCGCCGCGTAGGCGACGAGCGTCGAGAGGCCGGCCAGGAGGTAGCGATGCCCCGGAATGGCGTAGAAGCTGGCCTCCAGATCGCCCAAGGAGAGGCCGCGAAGCTCGCGGTACAACAGCCATCCGGAGACGACCACCGCGGCGAGACCCACGACGGGCCACACGAACTCACGCACATTCTTCATGGACGCTGGACTGGCTCCCCCACCCCTTTGGGCCATCTGTGCCCGACCTGTCCCCGCCGTGCAAGCGCGGCGGGAGGCCACGAGGCGAAGGTCTAACGACGCCGGGCGCCGGCCTGCCCCAGCGGAACGTCGCCTATCCCGCGGCCAAGCCCCGCCGACGGAGCCAGTCGAGAAGCCGGGCCGCAATGCCATCCGCCCCATTGTCGAGCTGGAGAAAATGGCCCATCCCCTCGGCCCGTTGATACTCGCCGCCATGATAAAACGCGGTCCGCAAGGCCGACGGGCCCCAGACCAGACGGTCCACCCCGCCACTGATCACAAGGGTCGGAAGACCGTGCCAGGCAGCGGGCCTGATGGGCCCCGGCAGATGCGCGTCGAGGAGCGCGCGGGGAGATTCCGGCGTCATGAGGGAGGCGTAGCGCCTCACCCGTTCCTGAGGCAGGCCCTCCGAGAAGAGGATTTGGTGGGCCGCGGCCTGGATGGGAGCCCGGGCCTTGGCGACCGACCCCGCGAGGGCCTCGGTCCAGATCAGCGGATCGGTGACCGCAAGCCGAGGCCCCAGGAGGAGCAAGCCCTCGGGCGGCAGGGAGGCGAGGAGAACGAGCCCGCGCAGGCGCGCCTGCCCGATCAGCATCTGTGCAAGAAGGCCGCCGAGGGAATGGCCGACGATGACCGGCGGCTCCGGCAGGTCGGCAAGGACGCGGCGGACATCCTCCAGGTAATCCCGCAAGGACCATTCCCGCAGGTTTTCATAGCCGTCGCTGGTGCCGTGGCCACGAATGCTGACGGCGACCACGTGATGGCCCCGCGCCACGAGATAGGGCAGGAACACCTCGTTCCAGTTCCAGGCGCCCCCGAAGGCGCCATGCACGAACAGCAGCGAGGGGCCGACGGGCCGCCCTTCGGGCCGACCCTCCAGGATCTCGAGGGCCGGCGCGTCTCCGGCGCCGGGGAGCATGCGCGAGCGGATCCGCCGCTCATAGGGGTCACGGTCTTCGACGAGGGTGAAACGCGGACGCAAGGCCAAGATCCTTCCCAGGAGCTGCGGGGAAGGATCTTGGCCGATGGCACTCCTCCACGCCCGCGCAGCGGTCAGCAGAGGGCACAACGCCAGGACTGGGCCACGGATCCTTGAACCCGCAAGGGCCACGGTTGTTGCGCTTTCGGTTGGGCTGTGGACAATCGGCGCGGTCCCCTCGTACGGACCGGTCCATGCCTCGCCAAAGGTCCATCGCCCTTAAGCTGAACGGCTACACCGATCTGCCCCTGGGCAAGATCGCCACGATCGTCACCTATCTCGAGATGCGGGAGCGGCCGCGCCTGAAGCGCCTGCCCGCTCAACCCGGATGGGCCCTGGAGCGCCTGCGGGACGAGACGGCGCGCTACCGGGCGCTCTTCCGGAGCGTGGGCGAGGATTGGCTCTGGTTCAGCCGCCTGCATGTCACGGACGCGCAGCTCACCGCCACGATCGGTCATCCGGACGTGGAAGCTTACGCCCTTGTCATCGACGGACGGGACAGCGGCCTCCTGGAGCTCGACTTCCGTCCGGAGGGCGAATGCGAGCTCGCCTATTTCGGGGTGGTGCCGGAGGCCGTTGGCCGCGGCACCGGTCGGCGTCTCATGAACGAGGCCGTCCGGCGGGCGTTTCGCCGTCCCATCGGCCGCTTCTTCGTCCATACCTGCTCGCTCGACCACCCGAACGCCCTGCCCTTCTACATGCGCTCCGGGTTCACGCCCTACAAACGGGCGATCGAGGTGGCGGACGATCCGCGGCTTCGGGGCGCCCTGCCGCTCGGTGCCGCGCCTCAGGTGCCGGTGCTCGGGCCCCTGCAAACGACAAAGGCGCGCCAGCCTGTGGCGCGCCCTCGCAAACCGATCGCGAAGCGACCCTCTTAGGCGGATGCCCGCATGGCGCGCTGCAAGCCGATCTGGTTCATGGCCGCCTGATCGCGGGCATTCTCGACGGCGCGCTCGGCCGAGCGCTCGCGATCGTCGAGGATCTCCACCTTCTTCAAGTCCTCGAACGCCTCGCCGAGCTCCGCCTTGGCGTCGTCGAGCTGGCCCTGAAGGTTCTGGGCCGACTGGCGCAGGTTGTCCCGGCGCTGGGCCGCGGCCCGCGCATAAGTCGGATAGGCGAAATGCGCCGGATCCGAGATGCCGGCCTTCTGCTCCTCGCCGGCGATCTCGCGATCAAGATCCACCGCCATCCGTTCGAACTCGGCGATCATCATCTCGATCTGAGCCACCCGCCGGCGCTTCTCGTCCACTTGAAAGCGTTTCAACCGGATGAGCGTGTCCCGCGACTTCATCTTGTTCTACTCCACAGGTCGCTGCTCGCAGGCGCGCCGCATCGGCGTCCCACGCGAGGGCAAGGCTACCTCGTCGGCGAACCGGCGCCCGATCCCGGCCGCACGCCCATGGCGCAGGCCCGCGGACCGGTCGGCTTGGATCCGACGAGGCTCTAGACGCCCTGCTAGCTGCTCAGAATACCGGCAAGGCGGGAGTAACCATCGCCGATGGAGGTTGACTCTTCCTTACCTTGGCTGAGGAAAGCATCGAGCTGTGGAAAGAGGCGGATCGCCTCGTCGACCTCCGCAGAGGATCCGGCCCGGTACGCGCCGAGGCGGATCAACTCCTCCATGTCCGCATAGGTCGCGAGCACCTGGCGGGCCTGGCGCACCGCCGGCCAGTATTGCGGATCCGCGGAGCGCGGCATGGTGCGGGAGACCGATTTCAGCACGTTGATGGCCGGGTAGCGCCCGCGCTCGGCGATGGCGCGCTCCATCACGATGTGGCCGTCGAGGATGCCGCGCACCGCATCGGCCACGGGCTCGTTGTGATCGTCGCCCTCGACCAGCACCGTGAAGAGCCCGGTGATGCTCCCCTCCCCCGTTCCAGGACCGGCGCGCTCGAGCAGGCGCGGCAGCTCGTTGAACACGGTCGGCGTGTACCCCTTGGCGGTGGGCGGCTCCCCGGCGGCGAGCCCGATGTCGCGCTGGGCCATGGCAAAGCGCGTGATCGAATCGATCATGCACAGGACCGAGGCGCCCTGGTCGCGGAAGTACTCCGCCATCGTGAGGGTGAGATAGGCCGCGTTGCGGCGCATGAGGGCGGGCTCGTCGGAGGTTGCCACCACGACGACCGAACGGGCGAGGCCTTCATCGCCGAGATCGTCCTGGAGGAATTCCTGGACCTCGCGCCCGCGCTCGCCCACGAGCCCGATCACCGCCACGTCCGCGCGCGTGTAGCGCGCCAGCATGGAGAGCAGCACGGACTTGCCGACGCCCGAGCCCGCGAAGATGCCCATGCGCTGCCCGCGGCACATGGTGAGAAACGTGTTGATGGCCCTCACCCCGAGATCGAGCGGCTCGCCGACGCGCTGGCGCGCGTGAGCGGGCGGCGGATCTTTCCGGAACGCGTAAAGATCGGGTCCGGGCGGCAACGGACCCTTACCGTCGATGGGCCGCCCGAGCGCATCGATCACACGCCCGGCCCAGGCGAGACTCGGGCGCACGCCGCCGACTTCGGGGCTCACGTAAGCGGGGCAGCCGCGGCGTACGCCCTCCAGGGATCCGAAGGGCATCGCGAGAGCCCGGTCCCCGGCAAAGCCGATGACCTCGCAGGGCACGAGACCCCGGTCGATGGCGATGTCGAGGCGTCCGCCCACCGTCATCGCCGCCACGGGGCCCGCCACCTCGATGAGGAGGCCCCGCACCGCCGTGACGCGCCCATACACCTCGAGCCGGTCGATCCGGTCGAGGGCCGCGACGGCGGCGGCGATGCGATTTGGCGGCGAGCTGTGCATCGCGGCGGGATCCGTAACCTTTCGTTTACCGGTCTCATTAACACTGGGGCGGTCAGGAGTGGAGGCGTCCAATGGTCTCTCTCCGGGCACGGGCGGGCAACCGGCCGTCAGGGCTTCTCATGACGCAACGTGACGTGGATGGTGTCCTCAAAGCCGCAGTTCAGCATCTTTGTCGAAGGGGACCGACGGAACCCGACGATAAGCGCTTGCACCTGCGAATCAGGGTTTGTTAACCATCGTTCATTAGCGTTGCGAGTCGGATCAAAAGGGGCATCCGCCACACAGCCGGTGGCGGGTGGGCAGCCGTTCGCTGTCCTAAGGCTCAGGGGCTAGGCTGAGGACAACACATGCGCGTACTTCTCATCGAAGACGACAGCGCAACGGCGCAGAGCATCGAGCTGATGCTCAAATCCGAGAACTTCAACATCTACACGACCGATCTCGGTGAAGAAGGCATCGATCTCGGGAAGTTGTACGACTACGACATCATCCTTCTGGACCTGAACCTTCCCGACATGTCGGGCTACGAGGTTCTGCGCACCCTCCGGGTCGCGAAGGTCAAGACGCCGATCCTGATTCTCTCGGGCCTTGCCGGCATCGAGGACAAGGTGAAGGGTCTCGGCTTCGGCGCGGACGATTACCTGACGAAGCCCTTCCACAAGGACGAGCTCGTGGCGCGAATCCACGCGATCGTGCGGCGCTCGAAGGGCCATGCCCAGTCCGTCATCACCACGGGCGATCTCGTGGTGAACCTCGACACGAAGACCGTCGAGGTGGGCGGCGCCCGGGTGCACCTGACCGGCAAGGAGTACCAGATGCTGGAACTCCTCTCCCTCAGGAAGGGCACGACCCTGACGAAGGAGATGTTCCTGAACCATCTCTATGGGGGCATGGACGAGCCCGAGCTGAAGATCATCGACGTCTTCATCTGCAAGCTCCGCAAGAAGCTCGCGAACGCATCGCAGGGCAAGAACTACATCGAGACGGTCTGGGGCCGCGGCTACGTGCTGCGCGAGCCGGCCGAATCCGACGAGCGCATCGCCGTCTGACGGCGTCCCTCGATCCGAAGCCCCAAAAAGCCCGGCCGCCGCGCCGGGCTTTTTCGTTGTGGCGGCGGAGCCCGTTTACGTCCGGTTAACCACGATATATGAAACGTGATTACGTAGTACCGTCGTCCAACACCGGACCGGCGGGCCCGTGACACGCGAGCGCCGATGGACCGGATCATCTACCTGGTGCAACCCTTCAGCCGAGGCCCCGACGGGTCCTTGCAATGGGACGCTCCCGCATGGTCGCAGGATCACGGCTTCGCAGCGTCGCTCAGCCGTGCGCTGGCGCGGCGGAAGGTCGGCGTCGTCACCTACCGGACGACGATCACGGAGAGCGGAGAACTCGGCACCGAAGCGGACATGATCGCGAGCTACGGCACGGTGCCGACCGCCCTTCTCGCGCAGCCTTCATCGGCTGCGCCTCAACCCGCCCGCGCGCCTCTGCAGGCGGTCGGCGGCACGGGGCTGAAGCGGCGGGCCTGAGGGCGCCCGCCCTAGCGGCCGGCCGCCATGCGAAGCGGCGCCGCGGCGGGCGCCGCAACACCCAGCGCCGGTGCGGCCGGGCTCGGGCGCGCCGCGCGGCGGTAGAGACCGCGATGCTCCGCATCCGAGGCCAGCGCATCCGTGAGGCCGATCACCGTTTCGGCCGCCCCGAGCAGCAGAGCGCCGTCCGGGTTCAGGGCCTGCCCGAGACGCTGCAGCACGCTCGTCTTCGTCGGCCCGTCGAAATAGATCAGGACGTTCCGGCAATAGATGACGTCGAAGCTGCCGAGGCTCGCGAAATCCCGAATCAGATTGAGCGGCCGAAAGCTCACCATCGAGCGGATCTGCGGCGCGATCTGCCATTGATCGCCAACCTGCGTGAAGTACTTGAGCAGAAGCTGGATCGGCAGCCCGCGCTGCACTTCGAACTGGCTGTACAGCCCCGCCTTCGCGCGATCGAGCACCTCGGTCGAGAGATCCGTCGCGACGATCTCGACCGACCAGCCGGCGAGCTTCGGCGCCGCTTCGCTCAGAAGCATGGCCAGTGAATAGGGCTCCTGCCCCGTGGAGGCCGCCGCGCACCAAATGCGCAGGCGCCGGGTCGTGGCGCGCGCCGCGAGATAGCGCGGCATCAGCACGTCCCGGAACAGGTCGAACGGCGCCTTGTCGCGGAAGAAGAAGGTCTCGTTCGTGGTCATCGCCTCGACGACCGCGCGCTCGAGATCCGGGTCCTTGCCGGCCTTCAACCCCATCACGAGTTCGGAGAGGGTGTCGATGTCGAACTGGCGGCAGATCGGCCCGAGGCGGCTCTCCACGAGATAGCGCTTCTCGCTCGTGAGCGCGAGCCCTGAGCGCTCCTTCAGGAACACGCGAAGGAAGTCGAACTCGAATTCGGTCATGCGATTGATCCGCCAATGGTGGCCTTCAAGGCAGGCCCGATGGAGTCAAGGGGGAGAACGTCATGGGCGAGGCCGGCCCTCACCACGCTGCCCGGCATTCCCCAGATGGTGCTGGTCGCCTCGTCCTGCGCCATCACCGTGGCGCCGGCCTGCACGAGCGCGCGCGCGCCGTGGGTCCCATCGGAGCCCATGCCGGTGAGGATCACGGCGAGGGCCGACGCTCCGAAGATCGGCGCCGCGTCGCGGAACAGCACATCCACGGCGGGGCGGCAGAAGTTCACGGGCGGCCCGTCGTCCAGGCGGATGACCGGCTCGCCCTGCCCTGCCGTCAGGCCCATATGCCGGCCGCCGGGCGCGATGTAGACGGTACCGGGGACGAGCGGCTCGCCATCCTTCGGCTCGCAGGCGCGGATGCCCAGCTGGGCGCGAAGGTGATCGGCAAACACGCCCGTGAACATGGGCGGCATGTGCTGGACGATTAGCGTCGGCACCCGCTGGAGCGCGGAGCCGAGCCCCACGAGCACTTCCTCCACGGCCCGGGGTCCGCCCGTGGACGCACCGATGAGGAGGCAGCGCGGCCGCGTCGGGACGAGGCGCGGCGCCGCCCGAGGCGTTGGCGGCGCCACCGGAGCGGCCGCGATCTTGAGGGGTTGGCGCGGCGCCCGTCCGCGAGCCGCTGCAAGCCCGCGCAGCTTCTCCATGAGGTCCCGGCGGAATTCGGCGGAGGTCGTCACCTGCCGGTGCCCGTCGGGCTTCGGCAGGTAATCGGTAGCGCCGAGGGACAGGCACTTCAACGAGATCTCGGCATTGCGCTGGGTGAGCGTCGAGATCACCACGATCTTCATGCCCGGCCGCCTGCGCAGAAGATGCGGAAGCGCCGTGAGTCCGTCCATCTCCGGCATTTCGATGTCGAGAAGGACGATGTCGGGTTCGACCCTGTCGAGAGCCTCGATGGCCGCGCGGCCGTTGGCCGCCGTGGTGACCACTTCGAACTCGCTGGCCTCGCCGATCCAGCGCGCGACGAGACCGCGGATGACGACGCTGTCGTCAACCACCATGACGCGCGTCCGCACCGACCCTTCGGCGGGTGTGCGGGGAGCAGGCGCAAGGGTCATGGGACAGGCCCGATCTCAAGAGGGAAATGAGCGGCGACGGCAGAACGGAAGCAGCGCTCAGACGAGCCCGACCTCGTGGAACTTGGCGGCCACGATGTCCTTGTCGAAGGGCTTCATGATGTACTCGTTGGCGCCCGCATGGAGCGCGCGGGCGATGTGGCCCACATCGTTCTCGGTGGTGCAGAACACCACCTTCGGAAGACCGCCGCCCGGCATCTGGCGCAACTCGCGCAGAAACTCGTAGCCGTCCATGACGGGCATGTTCCAGTCGAGGAGCACCGCGTCCGGCATCTCGGTTTGACAGACGGTCAGCGCCTTCGCGCCGTCCTCGGCCTCGGAGATGCGGAAGGCGAGCCCCTCCAGGATGCGGCGCGCCACCTTTCGGATGACCGCCGAGTCGTCGACAACGAGGCAATGCTTCACGGCAATTTACTCCTCAGCAACGTCAGGCCGCGCGGGCCTCCGACTCGAGGGCGAGCACCGCATCCACGTCGAGGATGATGAGGAGCTGCTGGTCGAGACGGTGGACGCCGCGGCTGAGCCGAACCCAGCGCGGATCCATGTGGACGGGATTCGGCTGGCAGGCTTCGGGGGAAAGCTTCATGACCTCGCCGACCTGATCGACGAGGAGCCCGTAGGACTCGCCGTGATGCTCGAGGCCGACCGCCATCTCGCGCCCGGCCTCCCCGGCCGGCAGGCCGAGACGGCGGCGCAGGCACATCGCGGTGACGACGCGGCCGCGCAGGTTGAGGAGGCCGACGATCTCGGGCGGCGACAACGGCACCTCGGTCACGGCGCTTGCGATGAACACGTCGTGCACGCGGTCGATCGGCAGGCCGAAGATCTGGTCGGCCACCATGACGGTGACGAATTCCCGAACGTCGGTGAGAGACTTCGTGTCACCGAGGCTGTTGGAGTTGGCGGCGATCATGCTCATGCGGCTTCTCCCATGGCATCGTTGATCGGATGGGCGGGGCTCATGCGGCTTCGACCACCGGGCTTTGCGTCTCCGCCAGGGCCGAGAGGAGGCCGCTGCGATCGAACTTGGCGACGAACTCGGCGATGCGGAGCTTGCGCGCTCTCTGGATGGCATCCGGGTTGACGCCGGAGGCCAGAGCGATGACGGGAAGCGCCGACCAACGCCCGTCGGCGCGCATTGCCTCGACAAGCTGGAAGCCGTCCTTGTCCGGCATCTCCACATCGGTGATGACGGCGTCGATGGAGGTCCCCTGCGTGAGAATGCGCAATGCGTCATCGACGTTTGCTGCGGTGTGGACCCTGTACCCTGATGCTTTGAGCACGGGGGTGAGCATGTCGCGGAAGAACGCGCTGTCGTCCACCAGCAGCACCGCGCGCGCAGCCGCCG